>Ga0307488_10000114_pt1 | contig 55878 bp, 51 predicted proteins | sample SB02metaG_FD_202248 | JGI IMG/M metagenome (GOLD analysis project Ga0307488, IMG submission 202248) | Sea-ice brine microbial communities from Beaufort Sea near Barrow, Alaska, United States - SB 0.2 | ecosystem: Environmental > Aquatic > Marine > Coastal | place: USA: Alaska | collected... | reverse complement strand
CTGGGTTCGAACCAGCGACCAATTGATTAAAAGTCAACTGCTCTACCAGCTGAGCTAACGACCCAATGTGCTTTTCCTGCGTTGCTTATCTACCTCAACGGCGGCATATAATACTGAAATCGAAACTCGGCGCAACCTTTTAATACGATTTATTTAATTTAACGGTAAAACTGAGTGTAAATTAAACAAAAAACTCGTAGTTTAAAAACTACAAGCTTTTTAATTGCTCATTTGCCAAACGACTCGGCGTTGAATCAGGGTACTCTGCCACAACTTGTTCAAACAAACGCTTCGCTTTTGCCTTGTTATTGACTGATTTTTCAACCATACCAAGCTTCAAAATCGCATCTGCACGCTTGGGTGAATCAGCAAATTTATTCACTACACTTTCAAATTGTTGTCTTGCACCATCCCAATCTTGCTTATTAAACAATAACTGACCTAACCAATAATGTGCATTATCGGTATAACTCGAGCTTGGAAAAGTACTTAAAAAACCTTGAAATGCCGGAATTGCGTCGTCGTAATTACGCTCTTTCAGTATCAAATTAACAGCAGTCTGGTAAGCCTGTTCTTCAGATTGTCCTGCTGGACGAGCAACTTGGCTAGTTGGTGCAACACCCCCAACTGAATTTGCGACTGACGCTGTCTGTTCTGATAAATTTGAGAAGCGGTTTTCTAACTCAAGATAAAGCTCTCGCTGACGCTCTATTATTTGCTCTAATTGATGATTATGAAGCTCAATAGACCCTCTTATCTCATCAACGTCGCCTTGTAACATGTCAAGTTGCTGCTGAACGCGCTGTTGAGCCTCAACACGGCTTTTGTCTTTGCGTTCTAGTATCAGCAAGCGAGTGGCTACGTCCGTTGGGTTAGTGATAACCGGAGGCGTGTTTTGCACATTGGCATTCTGAGTGATAACAGTTTGTGCCTGATTAGTTTGTTTTGGATCGTTTAAATCGACAACAGGCGCTTGGGCAAAAGCCCGAGCGCCTGTGAAACTAATCAGACCAACTACAATAATTGGTTTAATCATAACGGGTTACTGATAAACCACAATACCACGACGGTTTTGAGCAAATGCATACTCAGATCCGCCTTGAACTGCTGGTTTTTCTTCGCCGTAAGAAACAACTGATACTTGTGAAGAGCTAACGCCCGCGTTCATCAAATATGTTTCCACAGATTTTGCACGACGCTCGCCTAATGCAATGTTGTATTCTGGCGTACCGCGGTTATCACAGTGACCTTCGATTACAATTGCTTGACCTGGGTTTTTAACTAGGAATGCAGCGTGCATATCTAATACTGAATGGAAGTCAGATTTAACTGAAGCGCGGTCAAAATCGAAATAAACCACGTTTTGAGCAACCAGTTTAGCTTTTTCGTCTTCTACCATTTCTTTCGCTTTTTGAAGCGCATCAGCTTTAGCAACTTCAACGCGTTTAGCGTCAGCATCTGCAACCGCTTTTGCATCAGCAACTTGCTGTGCAGCAACTTCTGCCTGGCGATTCGCTTCAGCTTCAAGTTCTGCTTCAGTAGGGCCTGACTTACATGCCGCTAGCGTTACTAAAGGGACAACAATTAAAAGAGTTTTAAGTGCATTTTTATTCAACATACTAGATCCTTATTATATTTTAAAATTCATTTTACAGTAAAAACGGCGACCAACTAGGAGATTTAACTTCTCCATCAGCCACTGGTTCTTTAAACGAGAAGCGCCCATCAAGTGAAACCCATGCTAATGCAGGTTTTCCATTCTCTAACACGCTGTATATTATCATACTTCCATTAGGGGAAATACTAGGCGACTCGTCCAGATAAGTATTCGTCAGCACCAACATGTCACCATTTTTTAAATCTTGTTTAGCTATATGATAATCACCTCTGGTGCGATTTACGATAACTAATTGCGAATTATCAGGCGTTACTGCCCCCCCTAAATTCATCTCACCTTCAAATGTTAGCCTACTTTTCCGGTTAGATGCTAAATTTACTCGATAAATCTGCGGTTTACCACCCCGTTCCGAAGTAAATATCAAGCTTTTTCCATCTGGCGTCCAAGACGGCTCTGTGTCAATCGCTCTGTTTCGCGTAATTCGGGTTAAATTACGAGTTTGTAAATCCATTATATAAATTTCTGGATTACCGTCCTTAGACAGCACCATTGCTAGCTTCTTTCCATCAGGAGAGAAGTTTGGCGCGCCATTTATACCTGGAAAATCGGTTAACCTAGTGCGGCTTGTTGTATAAATGTCCTGTAAATAAATTTGTGAGCGTTTATTTTCAAAACTCACATAAGCCAAGGTATTGCCATCTGGCGACCATGTAGGAGACATTAATGGCTCGGGAGACGACAACAACGTCGTTGGATTTACATTATCGTAGTCTGCTATGACTAAACGAAATGGTTTTGGGTTGGTGTCACGATCTAACACTTTAATGTAAGCAATGCGTGTTAGAAATGCCCCTCTCTCTCCTGTTAACTTTTCATAAACGATATCACTAATGATATGGGCATATTGTCTAAAATCACTGCCATTAATTGTTTTAGTGCGTTTTTCGATAACGTGGTCGCGCGTCATGACCAATTTTCCATTCTCAAGCGTCTTAGTTTGTCCCCCCGTTGCTTGCGCACGTAAAACGTCAATGAGTTCGAATGTAACTAAAAATTGGTTCAAACCAGTCGATTCGACACTACCGACTAACACCATATCGACACCTTTTTGTGCCCACGCAGCGTAGTTCACTTCAGTATCCGTTGTTGGAAACTGAGGCATCGAAGATAATTTCGAGGGATTAAATTTGCCACTGCGTTGCAGGTCAGAGGCAACCACATCGCTTAAGTTTTCTGGCAGCGTTGAATTACCTAAGTATTTAAAGGGTACGACACCAATTGGGCGAGCTGACTCTATGCCGCCCGTAATGATTATTTCATTCGTTGCTGCACTCAATTGAAAGTTGAAAAATAATACTGCTGCAGCCGCGGCCAATATGTTCAATTTTTTACTGCTAAATTTGAATATCCAAGTTGTCATGAATCTAGCTAATCCTCTAGTTATTATAAGTGGGTTAGATAACTGCTGGATGGCAGTTACAAAAAATATTGCTTAACGCTACTGACTCAAATTAATAAAGCCATCGCAAATAGTGCATCTTTTACGCGGCAATGTAATGCTAGTTAATTTTCATAAACCAACGTCGTATCTCTTAATTTCTCATTAACATCTTTATTACTCGGCATTGGTAACGTTCCCGCTTTCAGCGCGGCCGTTCGCAGCGCTAAACATAAAGACTCATCGCCAGTCCCCACTGCATCTAAAACTAATCCATTAGATGCAATACGCAATCTCAACCGGCAAGACTTACCTACTATACTGCCAGTTTGTATCAAATTTTGTTCAATTCGGGCTTTAATTTTACTATTCGCAATTTGCAATTCAGACAATATCTGACGCTGCCTACGCTCATTACGATCAGCTTGCTCTAGCTGCATTTGCTCTTGCATTGCTTTGTCTTGTGCTGCGCGTTCCTGTTCTAGTTTATCTTGCCGCGCCTTTTCAATTTTTTCTTGTTGCGCTTTCTCTTGGGCTAACCTAGATTTTTCCTGCAATTCACGCTCTTTGCGAACCCGTTCTTCCTTCTGCTTTTTAGCATCGGCTGCCTTTTTACGCTTTGCTTTATCTGCGGCTTCGCGTTCCTTCTTTTTACGTTCTAATGCTCGACGTTTATTCGCTGCTTCTTGATCGCGCTTTCTTTTGACTTCAGCTTCAGCTTGTTGTTTCTCACGCTTATTTTGCGCTAACACGTTACTGTCAATGAAAGTTGCTTCAATAATATTTGGCGCTTGCGTGTCTTTGTTACCTGTCGCTAGGTCAACAGGAGTTGCTGAAAACTGAAAGCTCACCAATAGTGACACGACTATAAACACGTGCGCAGCAGCAGAAATCAAAAATGATTTTTGCTGCAAGGTTAGCGACTTTTTCTCTTTCTTGTCGCTTGGCTTTGGTTGCTGTTCTACACTCATGAATTACGCTTTATTTGGATCAGTCATCAAGCCTACCGATGGCGCACCGGCATTTTGCAACACCACCATCAACTCAACTACTTTTTCGTAACTTACTTTACCATCGCCATTCACGACGACAGGGATGGTTGGTGTTTGCGCCAGCTTAGCTTGCACTAACGTAGCAACATCAGCCGCGGTCAATTCTTCGTCTGGATTATCGCCTATATTCAAAAAGTACTGTCCAGCAGCATTAATAGACACAATTAACATGTCGTCTACTTCCGTCTCAATAGTTTTGGCGTCGGCTTTGGGTAGGTCAACTGTCACGCCCTGTGTTACTGCTGTTGCTGTCGCCATAAAAATGACCAAGAGCACTAACATAACGTCGATGTATGGCACCACATTAATTTCTGACACTGGCTTTCTGCGTTTTCTCACAAACATCTTAACTCTCCTAATTCAGGTCAATAAAGTAATAAAATTATTGAGACTGTTGATTGGAGGACGCCATATTCTGGCGATTTAATATAGCTGAAAACTCTTCCATAAAGTTACCATAAGCGTTTTCTAACTTTTCAACACTATGACTGAAGCGGTTATATGCCACTACAGCTGGAATTGCAGCAAACAAACCGATAGCGGTTGCAATAAGAGCCTCTGCAATACCAGGCGCAACCATCGCGAGTGTGGCCTGCTTGACTTGACCCAGTGCAATGAAGGAATTCATGATCCCCCATACCGTACCTAATAAACCAACATACGGTGAAATTGAACCGACGGTAGCCAGGAATGGCAGACGAGCTTCAAGCTCGTCAACTTCACGTGACATGGTCACGCGCATTGAACGATAAGTACCATCCATAATTGCGTCGTTTACCGCACCTGATGTTTTACGCAGGCGCACATATTCTTTAAACCCGGCGCAAAATATAAGAGGTAAACCGGTTAATTGAGCGCGTGCTGAGAGTTCCTGATACAGTTTGTTCAAGTCGGCACCTGACCAAAATTTATCCTCAAATATTTTCATTTCCTTTGTTGCTGATCTCAACACCGCATTTCTTTGGAAGATAAATGCCCATGAAACAACCGACGTGGTTAATAACAACAGCATAATAAATTGCACAACAATACTTGCTTCTAAGAACAAGTTGAGGATAGACATTTCAGACGTCACGTTTTATTTCCCTTAATATAAAGTCAGGTATCGCTATTGGTTTCATTTTTCCCAAATCAACGCAAGCTACTCTGACCTCTGCGCTAACGAGTAGTTCTTTCTCAGTACTCATAGCATTATTATTATGTGTATTGGTAACATCTTTTACACGATAAGCGTGTTGCTTGAACAACATGCTTGCCTTCTTTAATTCTACTACTTGGCAGCTAATACTCAACATATCATTGAATACAGCAGCTTTACTATTTTTCATAGTCAGGCCTTTGACGACAAAACCGATGGATTGTTCCAATAAACTTTGCTGTTCTATGCCTAAGTTTCTTAACCACTCGGTGCGCGCACGCTCCATAAATTTCAAATAGTTCGTATGATAGACCAACCCGCCGGCATCTGTGTCTTCATAATATACCCGAATAGGCATAGTAAAAATTTTGTTACTTGACAAAAAGCGGTTCCTTTTAGGTTAGATTTTATATAGCAAAGTAACCACTATCATGAATTGATATAACTCATATTAAATACGAATATAATCATGGTTACAGCGCATATAGTATCGAATTTAAAGAGCTAAAAGACAATACAAATATTGGATTAGAAAAACTAATCTAAACGAAGAATTTTTCTAGCTTGATATTTCATCTCACCTGTTTAAAATGCACTTCACTTAATTAGTTCTTACGACTTAGTTGTGTAGCTTTTATGTGTTCCCTGACAACGGTTTTTCTTCCGTCTTACTTGTTGTTTTGCCCATGCATTGCATGGGCTTTTTTTTGCCTAAAATATCTGATTGCTATCTAATCAATTTTTGGCATGATTAAACCAAAATGCAAATACGCATGCTGTGTTGCAATTCGCCCGCGAGGAGTGCGCTGTAAGAAGCCTTGTTGAATTAAATACGGTTCAATAACGTCTTCTATCGTTTCTTTTTCTTCACCTATGGCTGCCGCAATATTATCTAGTCCTACCGGCCCACCCATAAACTTCTCAATAATGGCTAACAACAATTTGCGATCCATGAAATCAAAGCCTTTATTATCCACATCAAGCATATTAAGTGCTTTGCCAGCTACATCGGCGTTAATATTACCGTCGGCTTTAATTTCAGCGTAATCCCTGACTCTGCGCAATAATCGGTTAGCTATTCGAGGCGTACCGCGTGAACGCTTAGCCATTTCGAACGCCCCTTCTTTGTCTATACTTAAATTTAAATAAGAAGCACTGCGCTGAATAATATCGGTCAAATCGGTTACGTTATAAAACTCTAAACGCTGCACAATACCAAAGCGGTCTCGTAACGGAGATGTCAGTGAGCCAGCTCTTGTAGTGGCACCTATCAATGTAAACGGAGGAAGGTCGAGCTTAATGCTACGCGCCGCTGGGCCCTCACCAATCATGATATCAAGTTGATAGTCTTCCATCGCTGGATACAGAATTTCTTCGACAACAGGGCTTAAACGGTGAATTTCATCAATAAACAATACGTCATTTTCTTCAAGATTCGTGAGCAATGCAGCAAGATCACCTGCTTTTTCAAGCACGGGACCAGAGGTCGTTTTTATGTTCACTCCCATTTCGTTCGCAACAATGTTTGCCAATGTCGTTTTACCTAAGCCCGGCGGGCCAAATATGAGTAAATGATCAAGGGCATCATTGCGCTTTCTGGCTGCTTGAATGAAAATTTCCATTTGTTCACATACATGATCTTGACCAGTGTAATCACTCAGCATTTTGGGTCGAATGGCACGGTCGATAACTTCATCTTCCGGATCAGCAATGGCTTGTATTAAGCGATCAGCTTCAATCATAACGACTCCCTGACTTGTTGTATTTTTTGTGGATGAAGAGTGACGAGGACACGCGTCATAAAATATTCAGAATGTAAATTAATCATCATACGCTTAAACCATCGCCTTGAGTGATTCTCTAATCGCTTGCTCACTTGTCATACCTTCAGTATAAACCTGCTTTATAACTCTCTCAGCCTGAAGGGGCTTATAACCCAGCGCAAGCAAAGCACTTAAGGCCTCATTCTTAGCATGCGCATCGCCGTGTAATGAAGGACGTTGAATAGGACTATTTGGTGTGGCCAGACCCGAGCTATCAAAATGCGTATCGGTGCGTGAAAGTTTTTCTAATTTGTCTTTTAATTCGACAACTAAACGCTCAGCAGTTTTCTTGCCTACGCCGGGAAGCTTGACTAAATTTGAGATATCTTCATGAATAACACATTGCACAAAGTCTTGCGCCGACATACCCGACAAAATGGTACACGCGAGTTTAGGACCGACACCGTTGGCTTTTATAAGTTCTCGAAATAAAGCCCGCTCTGAGGTATCTGAAAAACCAAAAAGTAATTGTGCATCTTCACGCACAATGAAGTGAGTATAAATAGTCGCCACTTCACCGATATTGGGAAGCTGATAGAAACTGGTCATCGGCAACTGAATCTCATAGCCCACACCATTCACATCCACTAAGACATCGGGTGGTGTTTTATCGATTAACGTACCTTTAATTCTGCCGATCATCGGATTGCTGCCCTGCCTTGTTTATCTTCTTAAGCGACCGCGTACGATCTTCGAAATTTTGCCTGTCGTTTTGCCTGACATTTTAATTAGGCTTTGCGATGTATGAATATGACATAAAGCAACGGCCAATGCATCAGCCGCGTCGGCCTGTGGTGTTGCGTTTAATTTTAATAAGGTCATTACCATATGCTGAACTTGGCTTTTGTCCGCCCCGCCCGTTCCCACTACCGATTGTTTGATTTGGCGTGCTGAATATTCTGCGACTGGTAAGTCGAAGTTAGTAGCGGCTACAATTGCGGCCCCACGGGCCTGCCCAAGTTTAAGTGCTGAATCCGGATTCTTTGCCATAAACACTTGTTCTATAGCAAATTCGGTTGGCGCAAACTGAGTAATAATTTCACTAACGCTGTCAAAAATACGCTTTAAACGAATAGAGAGTTCGTCATGCGTTAAGCGAATACAGCCACTGCCTAAATAGCTTACCTTGCCACCAGTTAATTTAATAACTCCGTAGCCTGTAATCCTTGAACCTGGGTCTATCCCTAAAATGATGCTCATAATTTAATCCGGGACAAACTGGGCAATCGCATCTCGGTTGGTTTTTGACCAAACTCGTTGCATTGCATCTTGTTTGCTTGTCCAATTGAAATCGGTGTGTTCGGTTAACACTATAGGCAGACCAGCCGGCACTTTAACGCTAAATACATACTCATTATTAAATTCCGAACCCGGCGGATATCTATATAACCAGGCACAGCGAATTTTATATTGATTCATTAGTCGACAATCTATTATTGGATGAGTCGATTTTGGCAATGCAATTCCGGTCTCTTCAGCCAGTTCGCGATAGGCTGCGTTTAACGGTATTTCTCCCAGTTCAATAGTGCCGGTGACCGATTGCCAAAAATCAGCGTCATCATCACGTTGCATAATCAGCACTTGATTGTTCTCATCTCTGATCACAACCAACACTGATTCTGGGCGTTTTAGTTGCATGGCTTTATTCAGCGTCCTTGTCTGACTTCTTAGTGTCCGCTTTAATGACGGTGGCAATTGACAGCTCAGCCAATTGTGCTGGACTTGCAAAACCAGGTGCATTGGTCAATGGGCAAGCTGCTGTTGTCGTTTTAGGAAATGCCATTACGTCACGAATTGAATCCGCCCCGGTCATTAGCATAACCATTCGGTCTAATCCAAAAGCGAGTCCAGCGTGCGGTGGTGCGCCGTAACGCAATGCTTCTAGTAGGAAACCAAACTTTTCAGTAGCTTCTTCATCGGTAATACCCAGTAGTTTAAATACCGTCGCTTGCATATCCATGTTATGGATACGAACCGAACCACCACCTAACTCAACGCCATTAAGCACCATGTCATAAGCATTCGACAAAGCCTCTGCCGGATTGGCTTTTAGTACTTCAATATTGCTATCACGAGGTGCAGTGAACGGATGATGAAGCGCATATAATTGACCATCAGCTTCTTCAAACATTGGGAAGTCAACGACCCATAAAGGACGCCACTCGCCTTGCAACAAGTCGAAGTCTTCGCCTAATTTCAAGCGCAATGCACCCATTGCATCGGTAGCCACGGTTTTGCTGTCAGCACCAAACAATAGAATGTCACCGGTTTGTGCACCCGTTCTTTCAAGTAACGCGCTAATGCTGGCTTCATCGAAAAACTTAAGAATAGGTGATTGCAAGCCTTCAAGGCCATTGCTGAGATCATTAACTTTAAGCCATGCCAAGCCTTTAGCTCCGTAAATACCAACAAACTTGCCGTAATCATCAATTTGCTTGCGCGATAACGTGGCGCCACCGGGCACTCGAATTGCCGCTACACGACCTTTTACGTCGTTTGCTGGGCCGCTGAATACTTTAAAGTCGCTGTCTTTTACAATGTCATCTATGTCGACTAATTCAAGTGGGTTACGTAAGTCGGGTTTATCACTACCAAAGCGCTGCATCGCTTCTGCATAGCTCATCGTTGGGAAGTCGCCTAAATCAACATTTAGCAGTTGAGAAAAAAGTGAACGCATCATCTTTTCTGTGATTGCCATGACATCTTCTGCTTCCAAGAAAGTTGTCTCGATATCTATCTGGGTAAATTCAGGTTGGCGATCAGCTCGTAAATCTTCATCACGGAAGCACTTTACAATTTGATAATATTTGTCCATACCCGACATCATCAGCAACTGTTTAAACAATTGTGGTGACTGTGGTAATGCGAAAAACTGACCTTTATGTGTGCGACTTGGCACTAAATAGTCGCGCGCACCTTCTGGTGTCGCTTTGGTCAAAATAGGGGTTTCGATATCAAGAAAACCTCCATCTTCAAGGAAACGTCTAACTGCTGCAGTTACTTTGGAGCGAAAAACTAAACGTTGAGTCATCAAAGGACGACGCAAATCTAAATAGCGATATTTTAAACGCTGCTCTTCTGAGTTATCTTGGTTCCAGTCAAGTGGCAGTGCCGGTGCGCTATTAAAAATGGATAACTCTCTGCCCAGTATTTCAATTTCGCCCGTTTTCATGTCTTTGTTTATTTGCGAATCTGGACGCATACGCACGGAACCCGTAATTGCTACACAAAATTCATTACGCAAAGTGGAAGCAAGCTCGAAGGTTGCCGCCGTGTCTGGGTCGATAACAACCTGCACAATGCCTTCACGATCCCGTAAATCGATAAAAATCACGCCGCCTAAATCACGTCTTTTGTTCACCCAACCGTAAAGTGTGACTTCTTTGCTGGCAAAACTTGCATCGATATTTCCACAGTAATCTGTGCGCATAAACTTAATCCCAATAGTGCTATTTTTGTTTTGTATTTTGTAATATTAACGTTGCTTAAATTTTCCTGTTCACTGTTGAAAGATGACAGGGAGGGCAAACGCTAATCTGAATTGTGTCAGACTTCTATATTGAAGCTACTGAAAGAGCGAAATTATAAACTAAACAATGCCGATTCTAAACGACTGAATGAATATATTCGGTAACTAATTAGGGGAATAGCTGAGATAATCAGTCTTTAGGTCATCAATTGAGCATGGCTAGGCAATATGGCCTATCACAAAACAAACTAATGCGCTCCGACAATCCCACGTCTTTGTAACGAAAACAGCTCGAGCAGTCATGAATAACCGCTCAATAGTCAATTGGGAAAGCAAATCACATGCTCTACTTCTAGGTGAATACCAAACGACTCACCTAATTTATGGTCATGGTGACTTGGCGCTAAGCACAGCAGCGGTTCGCTATCATTCAAAGACAATCGATACAATATATGCGCACCGCGAAATGCTCGCCCTACCACCTTGGCTTTTAAGACGCTTTCGTCCTGATGTCTTAAATCATCGGGCCTGACTAGCATTTTAGCGGTATCACCCGCCTTAAAAGTCCCGTTAACTAAGTACTCCTCGGGAAGAAGAAAACGACCTAATTGAGTTTCGAGCCAAAGAAGCTTGTCCTCACTAGGTTCGATTGTACTCCCCGTATCATTTTCATAAGCCACTACTTTGACTGGAATAAAAACACCTTCGCCCACAAAGTCGGCAATAAACTCAGTTGCGGGTTCGTGATACAGGTCGTAAGCCGTGCCCCATTGCTGACATTGTTGATCGTGCAGGACGCCTATTTTATCAGCCATAGCAAACGCTTCTGTTTGATCATGCGTAATTAACAACGCGGTTATATTTTGTTGCTTAATAATATGCCGAATTTCACTCGACAGGCGTTCTCTTAAGTCTGGATCCAAACTTGAAAATGGCTCATCCAACAACAATAAATCAGGTTTAGGAGCAATCGCTCTTGCAATAGCAACGCGTTGTTGCTGACCGCCGGATAGTTCATGTGGGTACTTCGTTTTAGCGTCGTTAAGGCCAACCAACTCAATAGCTTCTTCAGCCAGTTTATGTGCTTCTGACTTTGATAATTTACTCAAACCATAAGCAACATTTTTAAGCACACTCATGTGTGGAAATAGAGCAAAGTCCTGGAATACGACACCAATCTTGCGTTTCGCCACCGGCATTTGCTGTTTAGCATCACTAACTACGCTCTCCTTAATACTAATGCTACCTGCCTGCACGGACTTAAATCCTGCAATCGCGCGTAGTAGCGTAGTTTTACCACAACCTGAAGGTCCTAAAATGCAGCCTATTTCACCCTGCTGCAATGAAATTGACAGGTTTTGTAGCACTTTTTGTGTGCCATAACTTAACGATAGATTATTTATATCAAGCATTTTTTCGGTCTATTCCATCCAGCGTTCTGGTCAGTATGATAACAGGCAAGATGCCTACTAAAACGATAGTAATTGACGGCAGTGCTGCGTCAATTAGACGTTCATCTGAGGCTAATTCAAAGGCTTTAACCGCTAAGGTATTAAAATTAAAAGGCCGCAGTACGAGTGTAGCAGGTAGCTCTTTGAGTATGTCGACAAATACAAGTAATCCAGCACTCAAGATACTCGCCTTTAATAACGGAATATGTATTCTGAAAAGGCGCTGTAATGGCGAATCACCCAATACTTTTGAGGCTTCATCCATACTGGGCCTGATACGTTGAATTCCAGCCTCAGTGTTATTTAAGGCAACACTCATAAAACGAACAGCATATGCAAAAATGAGAGCAAACACCGTACCTGAGAACACCAAGCCGGGCTGAAAATTAAACCACATATTGGTAAATATATTGAGTTTTATATCTACCCATCCAAGAGGAACTAATACACCAATGGCAATAACGGTGCCCGGTAGAGCGTATCCCAGCGATACTAACTGAATAAATCCGCTGACGGTTTTAGAGGGGTGTAGCCGCTTTGCATAACTAAATAACAATGCCATAGCAACAATAACCACAGACCCTATGCTAGCCAATATGGCTGAATTTATAGCGTATTCAGGGTAATCAGCCAGATTCGATAAATCTGAAAAACGTAATGTCCAGGTCGCTAATTGTACAAACGGAATAATAAAACCAAATACCACAGGTAAGCTACAAAGCAAAAATATGAGTACGCCATTGAGCCCTTTTACTTTTTTGGCCTGCGCTGATTTACCTTGCCTGGATGAGTAGTTTTGCGAGTCTCGTCTACTCATTCTTTCAATCATTATCAAAATGAAAACAAACAAACACAGGAAACCTGAGAGCTGAGACGCAGCCTTGATATCGCCCATACCAAACCAAGTGCGGTAGATACCTGTAGTGAACGTACTAACACCAAAATACTCAACAGTACCGAAGTCGGCAAGTGCTTCCATCATGGCTAAAGCACCACCCGTCATAATTGCAGGACGAGCCAGAGGTAGTGCGACTTTAAAGAAGTGTTTGAGGGGCGAAACCCCAGCAAGTTGACTTACTTCACGGTATTTTTGCGACTGTTCAGAAAAAGCCGTTCGAGCAAGTATATAAACGTAGGGGTAAAGCACTAAGGACATTAATATAATTGCACCCGATAATGATCTCACTTCTGGAAACCAGTAGTCTTGTGCGGTTAGCTCGAATGTATCACGAATGAGGGTTTGTACAGGCCCAGCAAAATCGAGTAAGCCTGTGTAGGTGTACGCAATGATATATGCAGGCATGGCCAGTGGCAGTAATACCATCCACTGAATTACGCGACGCCCATAAAAATGGTAATTAACAATTATCCAAGCGAGGTACGTACCTAATATTGTTGCACCGAAGCCAACGCCAAAAGCGAGAATGACGCTGTTACTGATATATTTAGGAAGAACGGTGGCAGAAAGATGCTGCCAAATGGCATTATCCCAATAAAAAAAACTGAAAAATATAACAAAAATTGGCAAGCCTAATAAAGCACCTGCCAAAATTGAATATACTGTAAAGGCAGAACCTTTAAATGCCGATTTTATCAATCGATTAACGCCAACCCGCACTATCCATCAGCATAAGCGCCTCTGCGTTGATCTCGCCCACTTTTGATAGTGATACTTCTTGGGCTTTGAATGTACCCATGTCTTGCAGGGTCTGACTCCATTTTATGCCTTTTTTAACCGGATATTCATGATTTGTCTCAGCGTACCAAACCTGCGCCTCATCCGTTAACATGAAACCAATGAGTGCTTTAGCAGAGTCTGCATTTTTAGCATATTTGGCAATGCTTGCGCCTGAGATATTAACGTGTGTGCCAATCGTTTCTTGGTCTGGCCAAAAAACCGCTATCTTCTGAGCGGTTTGTCTAGTGGCTTCGTCTTCAGCATTCAGCATACCCGCTAAGTAATAAGTATTAGCAATAGCAATGTCACACTCACCGGCAACAACCGCTTTTATTTGGTCACGGTCGCCGCCCTTTGGCGTGCGCGCAAAATTAGCAACAAGACCTTTTGCCCATGCCAATGTATTCTCCTCACCTTGAGTTTGAATCATGCCTGAAATCATAGATTGATTATAAATATTATTAGATGACCGAATACAAATCCGATTTTTCCATTCATTATTAGTTAGTGCCTGCATGGTTGATAATGACGCAGGGTCAACGCGACCTTTCGCATACATAATTGGGCGCGCACGCAATGTGAGTGCAGTCCAATGCAAATCATCATCACGCAAATAGGCAGGTACATTTTTTATAATGGTTTCATCCGAGTTGGCTTGAGTGACACCGAGTTGCTTTGCTCTTACCAGGCGACCAACATCCGTCGTTATAAGAACGTCTGCGGGACTAAACTGCCCTTCCGATTCCATTCTTGAAATTAATGCATCAGCATCACCCGTAATCAAATTCACTGTAATACCAGTCTGTTTACTGAATTCATCTAAAATAGGTTTAATCAACGCTTCTTTGCGCGCAGAATACACATTAACTTCAGCACTGACGCCGTGTGCAGAGAAAATGACTAACGAGAATAAAACGAACAAACGCGGGATACTTAAGGTCACTTTTTTTTCTTCCCTTTAAACTTTATGAATGAATTAAACACATTTTAGTTGATAATAGTTCTCAATTGCAACTAGGGATCACAAAAATTGCTGTAATTGGCCAAAATAGCTTTGATTAGAGCCATAGGATATACTCGTATTACTTATTTGGGCTGAATATATGCTTTTTATCGAATGGATGATTCAAGATTAGTTTATTCGACCGATACAGGTAGAATAAAAGATAAAACCGTTAGCTTACAGAACGCACCAAAGGGTGATGGTATTGTAAGAATACGAAAAGAAACTAAAGGCCGTAAAGGCAAAGGCATGAGTATTATCGACGGCCTTGAAATGAGCGAAGTTGATCTAAAAAAATTATGCACAGAGCTAAAAAAACAATGTGGTTGCGGTGGCGCGGTGAAAGGGTTTAGCATCGAAATCCAAGGCGATGTGCGCGATAAACTTAAACAAATTTTAGAAACAAAAGGAAAGCGCGTCAAGTTAGCAGGCGGCTGAAATTTTGAGAGATCACCGAGTAATGCATAAACTTTCCATATCTGATCTGCACATATTATTAGTCGAACCGTCTGATACCCAGAGCAAGATAATCAAAGCGCTGCTGATTGCAGAAGGCGTGAAAACTGTTGATGTTGTGCAAAACGTCGTACAGGCCTTGGCGTCGATAAAAGCGCATGGTGCGGATATGGTGGTAAGTACGATGTATTTGTCAGACGGCAGTGGTTTAGACATTTTAAAGTTTATTAAAGACGATGACGCTAATGCATCGGTGCCATTTATGTTGGTGAGTAGCGAAAATAGCGTCAATAAACTTGATGAATTTAAACAAGCGGGTGTCGCTGCTATTCTTCCAAAACCGTTTGAGCCTATTCATTTAGCCCGTGGCCTAAACGCGAGTTTGCAACTCATCAATACCGAAGAAATTAATTTAAACTATTTTGATGCACAGGATGTGCGCGTACTCGTGGTTGATGACAGCCGCTTAGCTCGAAATCATATTCGCAGAGTATTGGAAGGCATGGGGCTAACTAGGCTCATGGAGGCCGAAAACGGCGCGCATGCACTAACGCTGTTAAAAGACAACGAATTCGATTTAGTTATTACTGATTATAATATGCCTGAAATGGACGGCAGAGAACTTTCTGAGTTTATTCGATTCAATCCATCGACAACTCATATCCCGATTATTATGGTCACGTCTGAGTCGTCGTCTAGCCCAAAAATGGCAAATATACAACAAACCGGTGTAAACGCACTATGCGATAAACCGTTTGAATCGGATGAAGTAAAAGCAATGTTAGTCAGATTACTGGATTCCGACGCATAAAGTAGGATATTTAATGCCCTAAATTTGGATATTAAGGCAATTTCTCCTTTTATCCATTGACAGTGCGCGGCCACTTACTTACATTTCATAACTGTGCGTTTATTCGCAACTATCTACTTGAACCAAACTACTTGAACCAAATAGCTTTCGTGAGCAAACATTTGGCATAAACCGTTTACTCGAAGGAAATGAAGTGCCCAAACAAGAACTCGAAGAAATACGCAAAAAGATTACGTCACTTGATTCAGATTTACTTTCTTTATTAGCCACTCGCCAGGGACTAACCAATCAAGTTGCAGAAACAAAAGTCAAAAACCAAATTCCGGTGCGTGACCAGGCAAGAGAAGAGCAACTGCTCATTCGCCTAATAAAACAAGGGCAGACTGAAGGCTTAGACCCTCATTACGTGACCAAGTTATTTCATGTCATTATCGAAGATTCAGTATTAAACCAGCAAGCAATGTTAGCGCGTTGGGCCAATCCAGGTAGTGAAAAACCACTTAATCGCGTGGCATTTTTAGGTGATAAGGGCTCTTACAGTTACCTTGCAACACAGAAGTATTTTTCAAGACGCCCGGGAGAATTGCTGGAAATAGGCTGCCAAAGCTTTGCTGAAATTATCCATAAAGTAGAATCGGGTGAAGCTGACTATGCCGTTCTGCCTATTGAGAATACATCGTCTGGCAGTATTAATGAGGTTTACGACCAATTACAACATACGCGTTTAAGTATTGTTGGCGAACTCACTCACCCAATTAAGCATGCCCTTTTAGTTTCAGAAGGTGTTGAAATAAATAAAATTAAAACACTTTATGCACACCCACAAGTGTTTGCTCAATGCAGTCATTTTTTAGCTGAATTAGGTAATATAGAAGTTAAGCATTGCGACAGTACTTCTGCCGCAATGCTTATTGTGAATGAATTACATTCAGGTGAAGTTGCCGCAATTGGCAGTGAGGCTGGCGGCAGTTTGTATGGTTTGAAAGCCATCAAATCAAACTTAGCTAATCAGAAAGAAAATCACAGTCGCTTTATTGTAGTGGCAAGTGATTCGGTGAAAGTTCCTTTGCAAGTCCCAGCAAAAACCACATTAATTATGTCTACTGTTCAACAACCCGGTGCCTTAGTTGAAGCTTTGCTTGTGTTGAAAGAAAACAAAATCAACATGACTAAGCTAGAATCTCGACCTATTACAGGTAATCCATGGGAAGAAATGTTTTACTTAGATGTTGAAGGTAATATTACTGATGGACCTATGCAAAATGCGATGGAAGCCCTACGTGGAATGACACGCTACTTTAAAGTGTTAGGTTGTTATCCTGTTGAGGAAGTCAGCCCAACTAAAGTCGCTGCTGTAAACGCACTAATGGAATAGCCTTTTGGCTATTCCAACTTCATTTCACCCGCTGCAATTACTAAACCGATATAGGCAGACCGGCTAGCTGCTTTTTTGCTACATCTGCACATTACAGGGAGCGTAAATACACCCCATCGCGTTAGTAGACCGATACATTTTTATAACCAGTCAAGTCCCCATTCTAGGCAGACTGATCGCAGCAATTGGTGCTGGTTGGTTGACTAAGGCAGCGAAGAATGTAGGTTATACCTCATTGATAAAGCAATAAATGCATAATCACAGCGCAGTCAATCGGACGATTAATAATAAGGACTTACTTAGATGTCAAAAATAGAGCTTACTTCCACAATAACGTGCCCACATTGTCAGCATAGTCAGGCAGAGATAATGCCTACTGACGCTTGCCAATTCTTTTACCAATGCACCTCCTGTAAGGATTTGATTAAGCCCCTTAGTGGTGATTGCTGCGTGTATTGCTCGTATGGCACAGTGAAATGTCCGCCGATTCAAGAGGGAAATGCATGTTGCGGTGTCTAACTGTCGTTACCACGCAAGCTCTTGGCGTACTTTATATATGCGAAAATGCAAGCTCCGCAGATTACGATAAAGTTATGTTTACTACTGCGGAAATTTTATGCTGAGGTGGGTCTAATAAAGGAGTAAATCTGATATTGGAATGACGTAACTAAAGGACAGTCAATTACGTTTTCCTCAACAATTGACTATCATCAGCCTTTAGCAATAGTTGTTTACTGTCCATTAAGCATTGCTCAGCATAGTCACCAAACCACAACTTTGTTGCATTAAACTGGGAAACAAAAGTTGCTTTATCAACGTTCTCGACAAGATTTAAAGCTTCTCCAAATCGAGCATGAAAACGCTTCAGCAGCGCTAAGCTTTCTTCGTTATTAAAAATGATATCTGCATATAATTCAGGAGCTTGAGCAAAAAGCCTTCCAACCATAGCTAATTCTAAGCGGTAAATTGGCGAACTAAACATCAACAAAGATGCCAAACTGGGATCTTCTTCTTTCAGATGTTGGCCGTACACAAAGGTACTGAAGTGTCGCATAACTTGAATGAACGCCATTGCGCTATCATGTTCTGTACTAGATGATTCATGCAGCACCGCGCCCCAAGTTCGCATTTGCTCCAGTAGCCATTCGTATTCATCAGCCCCCCGGCCGTGACAAACGACAACTACCTGTTTAATCATACCAGGGCTATCAGGACCAAACATCGGATGCAAACCGATGACAGGACCCGGATGCACTTTCAGCATGGCTTGCAATGGCTCATTCTTTACACTGGTAATATCGGCCAGAATACAATGCTTGGGCAAAGCAGATAAAAGTTGAATAACCGATACGGTTAGCTTTATCGGTACTGCAACAATAACTAAACCGGCTCCGTCAAAAATTTCTTTCGCACGCGCCCAATCATCTTTTTCTAAGGTTGCTACCGTATAGTCGCTCTGCTCAAAGAGGTTAACAAACACCTTACCTAAGGCGCCCGCACCACCAATAATAACCACTTTATTAATAGTAGGGTTGATACAGCGATAGTTAGCATGTTGGCTCCGGTAAGAGTCACGTATGACTCTGCGTAGCACGTCTTCAGCTAAATCAGGCGACAAGCCAATCGATTCTGCTTGTTGGCGCCGCGCCGCAATCATTTCAGATTCTCGACTTGGCACATATATCGGCATACCGGTTTGGCTTTTAACTTCACCCACCTGACTAGTAAGCTCATTTCTGCGCTTTAATAGCTGTATCAGTTGGCTGTCGACATCATCAATGTGATGACGCAGCCCAGTAAGTGTTTTATCTATCTCTGACATACCGGTTTTACGCATTTAAACGCTTTGTTTGGCGCATTGGTAAAACCGTAATTAGCCTATCACGAGTTTGTAAAATCAAATCATGAGTTTGTTGCCAATTAATACAACCATCCGTAATCGACACGCCGTAGTCTAAATCGCTGAGTGTTTTACCCGTTGAACTTTGGTTTCCGGCATGTAAATGGCTTTCAAGCATGATGCCAATTATTGATTGATTACCTTCTAAAATTTGATTAACAACATTCTGAGCAACCAAAGGCTGTCTGCGATAATCTTTTGCGCTGTTGGCATGACTGCAATCAACTACGAGGCTAGAGTTAATGCCCGCGTCGCTCAACTCGGACTCACAATCAGCCACACAAACCGAATCGTAATTAGGCTGTTTACCACCGCGCAGAATAATATGGCCATCAGGATTACCTTGAGTTTTTATCACACTCACCTGCCCTTGCTTGTTGATACCCATGAATCTGTGCCCTGATGCCGCAGATTGAAGTGCATTAATAGCGATGCTCAGTGAGCCATCTGTTCCGTTTTTAAATCCAACTGGCATTGATAAGCCACTCGCCATCTCACGGTGAGTTTGCGACTCAGAAGTTCTTGCGCCAATCGCAGCCCAACTAAACAATTCGCCTAAATATTGAGGACTAATTGGGTCTAATGCCTCAGTTGCGACAGGCAGGCCTAATTCAGCTAACCAAATAAGTAACGATCTTGCTCTACGTAAACCGGTTTCAATATCAAACGTATCATTCAGATGAGGGTCGTTAATTAAACCTTTCCAGCCTGTTGTTGTGCGTGGCTTTTCAAAATAAACACGCATAACAATATAAAGAGTGTCTTTGGAAGACTCATGCAAGTTTTTTAACTTCAACGCATATTCTTTTGCTGCATCAATATCGTGAATTGAACATGGGCCACACACGACTAATAAGCGATGATCTTCACCATGAATAATATCTGAAATGACTTTTCTAGATTCAATAACGCCTTGTAAAGCCTTTTCACTGACAGGAAGTTCGATGCTCAGTTCATCAGGAGTGACTAATACTTCCTCTGAGGAAACGTGAATATTATTAAGTGTATCTTTTTGCATTTTTTTACTCTTTATAAGAAAACGATGAGATGTTAAATGTGAGACGGAAACAGCAAGAGGAGGCATAAAAATATAGAGAACTTTACTACCAAACCAAGATGTAAGCTTTTGTTTACACTAGAAACTACCAAAAACCTAGTGCCAATTGACTTTTTAACAAACTATCAAGCTAGCTTCAAGTTGAATATTAATTAATTTGCAATAATCACGAAAAAAAGCTGATTTATGGAATAAACCAGCCTCTTTTAACAATTTTAACCTTTTACTACAATTACGCCTACTGCTGTTGTGATAATTAGCAAACGCATTTAAAAAGCAAAGACAGAGCACTTGATAACGGCTATTTGGTCTTGGTGATGTTTCTAAGAGCGGTGTCTATATGGGTATTATTTGCATAGGCATAAATGTTCACGTCGCCAACTATATCAATCCCATCGCCTATTTTGATGTTTGACTTTTCCAGTAGGTCCCAGCGGTAACGTTTGGCGGTTAATCCGAGCGAGGTATAATTGTCGAGGCTGAGGCCGGTGCGATCAATGGTGCGTTTAATCGCACGTTGCAGAACCGCATAGTCGTCTGCTGTTATTTTCATTTTGTTGTTCCTTCATTATGAAAAATGATTTGTTGCTGCAACGTTAGCTCGCAGCGAGAGGGATATGCAGAGTAACAAGCGCCAGTTAATAAATTAGGGCGCCAAACGTTAACTCAGGTTACTTGCAACAGAACCTATTTAAAAGATGAAGTTAATATCACGCCTCATATTTGAACTGTGCAAAACATAAACACCTAATCCACTTTGAAGTATTATCTCTAACTTGGACTAGATGTCTTTTTGCTTAGATAGTAGAGGGCTTAAAAGGAAGATCCCTATATCGCTTGCCCGAAGCAGCAAAAACAGCATTACTTAAGGCTGCTGGGAATGGGCCTAAACCTGGCTCTCCAAGTCCTGTCGGTTTATCACCATTATCAATAAAATACGCTCGTACTGTTGGCATTTCATCGATTCTGAGTACTGGATAGTTATGGAAATTTGAGTTCACTACGGCACCTTCTCTAAATACAATCTCCGTGCGCAACGACAGCGCTGTCGCCATGACTACTGCACCTTCCATTTGAGCGGTAGCACTGTCTATATTTAATACCTGCCCACAATCTACAGCGCAATCGACTTCGAGTACTTTTATATCATCCCCGTTAACCTCAACGAGCACTGCCATAGCGACATAAGATTCGAAACTATAATGCACCGCTATGCCTATTCCTTGATTTTTAGGCAATTTGTCTCTTGAGAACCATTTTGACTTTTCTGCGGCTAGAGCAAGTACACCTTTAGAGCGTCGCACTTGAGTCTCTTGTTTTGGATCCTTGTTGTTATCATAAATACTGTTCAACAGCGTTAGCGTATCTTTGCCTACTTTATTGGCTATTTCGTCGGCGAATGCGCCAAAAGCGAAACCATAAAAAATAGCATAAACAGCTCTATACCAACCAATACGAGTATGCCGTTTTGCTTCCCCCGTTTCAGTTCGAATATTTTCGATACCAAATGGATGATTAAAAACATCACCTAAATTACTAGCTGGGGCTCGTTCAACTTTATCATCGAATAAAGACGCAATTGGCATAAAGGCGGCTCTGTGAAGCCAGCCAGAAACATTGCCATCTTCATCTATAGCGGCTTCAATATGTTGCGCATTAATAGAATGATAGTAGCCAGTGCGAGTATCTTCTTCTCGCGACCACGTTAATTGCACTGGTGCATTAACAGCTTTGGACAAGGCTGCGGCTTCTTGCACGTAATCGCATTTAAATTTGCGGCCAAACGCACCACCGGCCATTGTTACGTGAACTAAAATATCTTTTGGCTGGCGACCTAGATATTGTGCCAGCACTTTCTGTATATCAGCGGGACTTTGAGTTGCTGCCCACACTTCACAACTATTTTCCTGCACCCAAACCACACTAGCGTTAGGCTCCATGGGCGAATGAGAAAGATGCCCACCCGTGTATGTAGCGCTCACTTTATGAGTAGCATTAGCAAAGGCTTGCTCTATATCACCTCGCTCCGCTGCCTTCTGCGCGGGTGACTCTACATTCTTTACCAGTTGCAGCTTATACGCTTTTGAATCATATGTTTTATTAGGACCTAAATCCCATTCGATAACCAATTTCTTTATCGCTTGTTGTGCAGTCCAAGTATTATCGGCAACTACACCTACTCCACCAATTGAGCCGAATGGCACTTCCATTCTCGGAATTTCTACAACAGCTTCTACACCGTCCATTGCTAGTGCCGCACTCTTATCCAGACTTTTGAGTTTACCTTCAAATACTGGGCAATGAACGACTGCGGCGTATTTTAAACCAGGCATTTTGGTATCTACACCATAGGTCAATTTACCATTCACGATATCGCCTTGATTATGCCGAGCAAGGTCTTTGCCAATATATTTAAAATCTGCTTTTGCTTTTAATTTTATATTTTCTGGAACTGGCATATCTGCGGCCAGCGAAGCGAGTTCGCCATAAGACAGTTTACTATTATCATTGCGATTGATTACAAAATGAGAATCTGCATAGCAATCTTGCGCTGATACTTGCCATTTTTTGGCAGCAGCTGCAATTAACATCGCTTTGGCTGCAGCGCCTGCTTCTCGCATTGGAATGTACATCACACGAATACTTGCCGAACCGCCCGTTGCTTGAGGACCATAAAGTTCTTCATTACCATCAGCTTGCTTAATACTAACACGCGTCCAGTCAGCCTCTAATTCGTCGGCGACCGCAGCAGGCAGCGCAGTGCTAATACCTTGGCCCATTTCACAGCGCCCACAATAAATTAACGTATCACCATTGGTGGCAATATGAATAAATGCATTTGGATTGAATGCAGCTGCGGAATCTAACCCGAGCTTTGCCATTACAACATTAGGTAATGCAATGCCCAACCATAGACCACCAACAGCCAAACCTGATTGCTTAATAAATTTACGTCTACTTACGTTTTCTATGCTCATATTAAACCTCCTTGCCCAGTTCAAGTGCCGCTTCAGAGATAGCGACTTTGATACGTTGGTAGGTACCACAGCGACAGATATTACCCTGCATAGCAGTGTCGATCTCTTCTGGCGTTGGAGACGGATTTTGAGCTAGAAAACTGGCTGCATTCATTATTTGACCCGCCTGACAATAGCCACATTGTGGTACTTTATTATTCAGCCAAGCCTTTTGTAGTGGATGGTCGTCATTTTCTGCTAAGCCTTCAATAGTAGTAATACTTTTACCCGCGACAGCTGAAACCGGAATAACACAAGATCGAGTTGCTTGGCCGTCTAAATGCACAGTGCAAGCGCCACACACTGCCATTCCACAGCCAAATTTAGTGCCTGTAAGTTCAAGCTTATCACGCAAAAACCAGAGCAGAGGCATCGCTCCATCTACATTAATTTCGTAAGGTTTGCCGTTAATAGTAACTGTCTGGGCCATGGTAACGTCCTTTTTTTAGATTCGTTATAGTATTATTAATGCAACGGATAGGAATGTTGAATTTATAAAGCCTATTGGTGATACATTATTTCAAAATAAATAAACGCCTTTCATTAAGAAAGATTTCATCTACCCCTGCCCCATAAGGCAAGCAATGTTGCTTGAGCCTGAACAGAAAGTAAATCGTAAGTTAAAGCGCAGTGTCAACGTATAGATCGCATTAATAAACTGACAAGGTAATAATTGTCAAAATCATACTATATTACTGCTTAAATTGTAGTTTAGTAGAAACGTTATCTTTATCAATTAAATTAGATGAAACGTAGGTTATCCCTGTAATCTAACTATTGCAAATTAGCGCTCTCTTTTACACATCTTTATCATCTAATCTTGCTATGCTAACGGCATCGGGGACTTTACGTTCACCGATAAGATTTAATAGGCCAGTATCGGGGTAACATTTATAACCATATACTATGCGAAAAACTAACAATTAATTAATCCAAGGAATGTTTATCTATGTCATTTGGCTCTTTAGGTTTGTGTGATGAGCTTTTGAAAACTGTTACCGAACAGGGCTACACAGCACCATCTCCGATACAAATGGAGGCTATTCCTGCAGTGTTTTCTCAACGTGATGTTATGGCAGTGGCACATACTGGTACCGGCAAAACGGCTAGTTTTACGCTTCCTATGATACAGTTATTATCTGGTGGTCATGCTGCACACTCTCAGCATGTTCGAGCGCTAATCATTACCCCAACCCGTGAGTTGGCTGCTCAGGTTGCACAAAGTGTTCAAAGCTACAGCCGCCATATGAATATTCGCTCTGCGGCTGTTTTTGGTGGTGTTAGGATCGAGCCGCAGATATTCCAGTTACAAGGTGGTTTGGATGTGCTCGTTGCAACACCTGGTCGTTTGCTTGATCTTCATACTCAACGAGCCATTAACTTCGATCAACTTGAGATATTGGTCTTAGATGAAGCTGACCGGATGCTGGATTTGGGATTTATTGACGATATACGCCGGATCCAAACGTTGCTGCCTGCCAAGCGTCAAACCTTGATGTTTTCAGCGACGTTTACCAAAGCAATAAAATCGCTTGCCAAAGGAATGTTAAACGATCCATGTTTGATTGAAGTGGCTACCGCAAACAAAACTGTCGATGCTATCAAGCAGAAATTACACCCTGTAGACAAAGAACGTAAGAGTGAGTTGCTGATCCACCTGATTAAACAGAATAATTGGCGTCAAGTTTTAGTCTTTTGTCGCACCAAACGTGGTGCTGATATTTTGGTATCTCAGCTTGAAAATGCCCGTATTACCGCAGACTCAATTCATGCAAACAGAACGCAACGTGCTCGTACTCTAGCTTTAGATGGTTTTAAAAACGGAAATATTGCAATATTAGTTGCCACCGATATTGCCTCTCGCGGCATTGATGTTGACCAGCTACCTTGCGTGGTTAACTTCGATCTCCCCTATGTGCCAGAAGACTATGTACATCGGATTGGTCGCACCGGTCGTGCAAGCAGTTCTGGTTTAGCGGTCTCATTCTTTAGTGATGATGAGTCTAAGCAGCTACAGGCTATTGAACGTTTACTTGGGCATAAGTTCGAGCGTGAGATTATTTCTGGTTTTGCTCCCAGTGAAAAGAAACTCGCAATTTTAACGGATGATGATGAGTATGGTAACTTTGAAGCAGACCCTAAGCCCCGAAACCAGGGGAAATCGCAAGGACGCCGCACCCGTGGCCGTAAATGATGTAATCTAGCGGTGAGGCAATTGCGTGTTGGTTGGTTAGCCTATCCTTCATTCAAACTCGGGTTAATCTATTTAAGTGCTCAACAATATTATATGCATAAATGGAGTCGAGTTTGTTCGCCGCGATCCTATCGCTGAGACCAATACTAGATAGTCCCGAAACTAACGCTAATTTGGCCTGCTCAATTGGCGTGCTCATATGATACAACGCTGCATTTTCACGTGCATTAAGTTGTATCTTGCGGGTCCGCGGTAGCCGTATATTTTGATAAGTTTGCAACGCATTTTGAATATCGGTATCGCACCCCAAACAGTAAGCCAAAGCATAACTGTCCTCAATGGCCATCGCCGCTCCTTGAGCTAAAAAGGGTAACATCGGATGGCATGCATCACCTAAAAGAGTTACTTTTCGATCTGACCAGTAATCAAGGGGCTTTCTATCAAACAAAGCCCATAGAAAACAATCCTCGGTTGCGCTTAATAATTCACTAACCTCGGGGTGCCAGTCAGCGAAGGTCTCACGCAATTCATTAATATCACCAGGCTCATTCCACGATTCCTTGTGCCAATCTGTTCGTTCTTGCACTGCAACAAAATTGATTAAGTCACCTCCGCGCAGATAATAACTCACAAAATGTTTGCCTGGGCCTACCCAGAGATTGGCGTTGGGTTTAATGAATCCTTTGGGGAGTTTGCTTGCTTCGACCACACCACGCCAGGCCACTTGTCCGGTAAATTCAGCGGACGTTTGCCCAAGCATACAAGCTTGAATATTTGACTTGATACCGTCTGCGCCAATCAGTAAGTCGGCTTCTATAGAGTCATTGGTGTCAAATTGTATTGTTAGATTCTGTGACGTTTGTTGGTAACTCTGAATTTCTTGACCTAAGTGAATACTTACGTTCATATCTACGCATGCGTTATACAGTGCAGTATGCAAATCAGCACGGTGGATATGCAGGTAATGCGCACCGTACTTTTGTGTGGCGCTATCACCCAAAGGTACCCTGAAATAAGATTTGCCCGTTTGATAGTGACGCATCACTGCCGAATCTGGACTAAAAGCCTTGGCTTTAACTTCATCTGCTATACCAAGATCTTGCAATACATGCATGGCATTGGGGCTAAGTTGTAAGCCTGCCCCGACTTCGCCAAGATGAGGATTGCGTTCGTAAACAGCGACTTCAAATTTACGTTTCGCCAGTGCTAATGCGGCGCACAAACCACCAATACCAGCACCAGCAATAACTACTTTTTTACTCACGAAAACTATCCTACGAATTAAACTCGCCGACCTCGATAGTAATATGGTTGTTGCCACTTTGGCTAGTGCGTTGATCGAATTCAAACTGACTAATCAGTGACTCAATTCAAAATTGCTAAGCTGTGGGCTCTATACGACTATTTTAGATTATACCTATCTTATCTGGGTTATTAAATTAACCAAATAAAACGTGGGTTATTTGTACACCAATGACAATTTTTAAAATCTACGCTTTAATAATTAGCGAAGTTACAAAAGATGCCATTAACTCTTTTTAAAATCGATGCAATAAACTCAAATGTTTTTACGTTTTTACGTTTTTACGTTTTTACGTTTTTACGTTTTTGGAAAATAATGATCCAAAAGTTCAGCATTCGTTGGGTATTTTTCTAGTAACTCAACCAGTTTTTTGGCACTGTCGAGTGGTTTAACACTGCTAAGTGCGCGGCGTAAAAGCCTTACATTCTGCATATCTTTTGGATTAAGAAGTAGCTCCTCACGACGAGTACTACTTTTAGGAATATCTAGCGCAGGGAAAATACGTTGATCCGCAATATCTTTTGATAAAACGATTTCCATATTACCCGTGCCTTTGAATTCCTCAAATATTACTTGGTCCATTCGGCTTCCTGTATCGACGAGTATTGTCGCTAAAATAGTAAGCGAACCGCCATTCTCTATCTTTCTCGCTGCGCCAAACAGTTTTCGTGGAATTTCTAAAGCTCTAGCATCAAGCCCGCCAGACATGGTGCGCCCGCTGCTCTTGCGCTCTGCATTATGAACTCGTGATAATCTGGTTAGTGAATCGATAACAATCATGACGTCATGACCCTCACCCGCTTGCTGACGGGCTTTACGAAGGAGGTCATTAGCTACACGGACATGATGCTCATAGCTTTCATCCGTTGATGATGCGTGAACTTCAGCCGGTACGCTTCGCTTAAAATCAGTTACTTCCTCCGGGCGCTCATCTATGAGCAAGGCATACAGCTTTATCTCAGGATAGGCAGTGCCAACAGCCTGGCAAAGATGTTTTAAGAGAGTCGTTTTCCCGCAGCCAGGGGGAGCAACGATCAAACCTCTTTGTCCCCTTCCTATTGGCGAGATCAAATCCATCGCTCGCATAGTTGGTTCCTGAGAACCTGCTTCTAGGCGAATGCATTGAGAGGGATTGACTGCCACACCATTTAAAAAACGCTTTAGTGGATCAGTATGAAGAACACCCTCAACCACAGCGTCTGCTTGTTTGATGTCTTTCTTTTTATTGAGTTTCAAAGATAATATTTTTCTTGTCATGGTTTCGCTTTATAAATCGAGAGTAGTATATGCTAACGCCGTTGGTTGAATCTGCTGACCGTGGCAGAGGGCCGGTTCGTCTTGGTTATGTCGGGGGACTAGAGGGCGTTTTCGTTAACGTTAATTTTGTAAAGTTAAGAATAGCACAAAAAATATGTTTTTTCGTAATACACAGTTCCAACTTACTTATGTCGGCGCAGAGTATGGAATATTGAATGCCAGTTTTCAATTATTTTATTTAACGAATTTATGCACTGGTTTCTATGAATCACACATTTAATCTCAAAAATTGGTATCAGAGTTTCACAGCACGAGCGAAAACAGGCCAAGGTTATCAGTAAGAAAGCGCAGTGAAACAATAAACTATCATCGCACGGGCGACAAAGAATATTAACTGCGGCAACAGTGCCAGAGAAACATATATTTCCTGCTCGATTGTTGTCAACAGCAGCATACCCGATCCACATATTACTTTCACGATACTTACCGGTGTGACAGATGATGCCATCTACATCACAAAACTGATGGACGAAACCGATATGAGCCTTGTGTCGCAAAGGATTGTACTTCATCATCGCTTAAATAACGCCACTGCCCTACTCCAACATCGAGGCAGATGTCTCCAATTTTTTCTCGATGCAATGAAATCACGCGATTCCCGACTGCAGCGAACATCCGTTTTACCTGATGAAATTTACCCTGTGTAATGGTCAATAGCACTTCGGTTGAATTGATATACTGCAAGGTAGCGGGTAATGTCAATTGTTGCTCGCCTTGCAATTTTACGCCTTTTTCAAATGCGATCGCCACACTAGCTTTTAGCTCCTTGGACAACTTAACACGATAAATTTTAGGGCATTGACTAGATGGGGCGGTAAGAGAAAATGACCAGCGGCCATCGTCAGTAATCAAAATCATTCCCGTTGTATCTGCGTCCAATCGCCCAGCAATATGAAGCTCAGATACCTTTTCAATATCCAAATAATTAAAGATTGAGGGATAGATCTCATCAATATTTGAGCAAATAGTGTTTGCAGGTTTGTGCATGAGAATGTAGCGGAACTGTCGAGTATTCAAGGTAACGCCATTTAGCGTTATCGTATTATTTTCATGAACTTGAGCTGCCTCATTCGTGACAATTTGATCATTGACGCTAATCTGACCTTCTCTAATATAATGGATTGCTTCGCTTTTAGTTAGCTCTGTACTTTTACAAACATATTTATCGAGACGCATTTTAGGGAACATTTAGGACATCAGAGAACATCACGTTAGCTTTTCAGCACGATAATTGTCAACGACTCATTTTCGCTATGAGGTAGGCAACATATTTCAGCCTGTCTCCAAACCGATAATAGTTGAATAAGCCTTTGCTTTTTAAAGTAACTATTTGTTAATCTTCAGCTACATTATCTAATTAGAGACCCATATTATGCGAAATATATTCGCTTTAATTACTTCTTTATCTGTACTTGCCTGTTTATTAACAGCCGCGCCTGCTAATGCCCAAGACGAGCCAGCTAAATCCTATAATAGAATGATACCTATCGACACCGAAGTGGTTACCAAACACAGCGTAAAAATTAATGGCAAAAATATTTCTTACACCGCCAGTGTCGGCACTCAACCTGTTTGGGATGATGAGGGCTCGCCTATTGCCTCATTATTCTATACTTATTACGAACGCCAAGATGTTGATAAGCGCGAAAACAGACCTATTGTTTATTCTTTCAACGGCGGTCCGGGTTCAGCATCAGTTTGGATGCATATTGCTTACACCGGTCCAAAAGTTCTTAACTTAAGTGACGAAGGTTACCCCATTCAGCCTTATGGTGTGCAGGACAATCCATATTCTATTTTGGACATTGCTGACATCGTATTCATTAACCCGGTTAACACCGGATTTTCTCGCGTATTGCCAAATGAAGACGGTAAAATGCCCTCGCGCGATAAGCAAAAAGAAAATTTTTTTGGTGTTAATGCCGATATAAAATACTTAGCAGAATGGATGAATACGTTCACCTCACGTAAAAACCGCTGGCAGTCGCCCAAATACTTAATTGGCGAAAGTTATGGTACAACTCGAGTTTCAGGCCTCGCGCTCGAATTACAGAACAATCAATGGATGTATTTAAACGGCGTTATTTTAGTGTCCCCTACTGATATAGGACTGGATCGCGACGGTCCAGTAAAACAGGCTAATCAACTACCTTATTTTGCTGCGGCAGCATGGTATCACGGCGTTTTACCCCCTGAATTACAAGCTAAAGATTTAGAAGAAATGCTGCCAGAAGTCGAAGCCTTTGCGCTTGATAAATACCTACCAGCATTAGCTAAAGGGGCGATGTTAAGCGCTGATGCACGCGATAAAATGGCGGAACGTGTTGCTCATTACTCTGGTATTTCTAAGCAAGCCGTTCTGGATAATAACTTGGCGCCAAGCACTCGGTATTTTTGGAAAGAGTTACTGCGTGACCAAAATCGTACTATTGGGCGTCTTGATTCACGCTATTTAGGCATAGATGGAAAACGCTCAGGTGACAGCCCTGATTACAACGCAGAACTCACATCTTGGTTACATTCATTTACACCCGCGATTAACTATTACCTGCGCGAGGAATTAAACTTTGTCACCGATGTAAAATACAATATGTTTGGCTCTGTGCACCCTTGGGATAGAAGCGGTAACGAGACTGGCAAACAATTGCGTCAAGCAATGGCACAAAATCCATACCTTAATGTGCTGATCCAATCTGGCTACTATGATGGCGCGACCAATTACTTTGATGCTAAATACAATATGTGGCATTTAGATCCCAGTGCGCAAATGAGCGACCGCATCGACTTTAAAGGTTATAGAAGTGGTCATATGATGTATTTGCGTCGGGTCGATTTAGAAAATGCAAATAATGATATACGTGCGTTTATTCGTAAATCTGATTCACAAGGTAAACCAGCCGAATATAAGCTAGATTAATACTTCGAAGGTAATCACTGGCAGCGTGAATAACGTAACTATGACTATGACACAGTGCAATGTTTAAGTATGTTGCATTGTGTACAACTCATAACTCCTAAGCAATCGTGCAGTATTTACCCACATTTGATTGACGATTTTTGTGCTTACTTGCAACTTCTATCGATCCCGAAGATATCATTTACACGAGCACATCGAAAGGTCAATCCAACACAATGAGTGTTGCTACAAGCTGGAATATGCAGCGTCAGGTGGAAGCTATGATACGGCATCATATTGACAATGATTCACAGAAATCTGCGGCAAAAGTCAAGATACCACAAGTCCACATAGCGCCTTTGCATATAAATAGACGCCGCTCAGAGATAAGTTTCATTCTTAGTATGCACTTCTGGCGAAAAACCAAAACATTATGAAATTTGCTTTACTCTTCCAACATCGCCATTCTCCAACCTGACTTTAATTCCATGCGGGTGATTTGGTGAGTTGGTAAGGATCTTTTCGACCACCCCCTCAGTGAGCTCACCTGAACTTTGATCTTGTTTTAGAACAATAGAAACTTGCGCACCAACTTTAATATTTATTCGTTTTTTCCCATCCATCATTTTCTCCGTCTCTGCCGTCTTATCATTAATTGTTGTCGTATTTGGAAAGTTATCTGGTTGCCAGCTTATAACACTTTTGCAAACCAATGCATTCGCAATGTAAGGGACCTTTGGTAAGGCGTGACTCGAACCCAGTAATATTATTTTAATTTTTTATATGTTACTTCATTCTCTATTTACACTGAATACTAACCCGCCCTTTATAAATGAATATTTACTACTTTGTTATGAAAAGCATTTTAGTCGCCGTCGTAAAAAATATAAAACCAACTTAATAGTAAGTAAAAAGCGATTGGATAGAATATATATAGAGGACACAAGATAACTAATACTAAAATATGCCGTTATTTCAAATAAATTATTGACTAATTTTCATCCAGTAATATACTGTACATATAAACATGTATAATCATATTGAGGTGATTTAAATGACTACATCTAATTATTTAAGTAAAAGTACTCCTGCAAACACCGTATTTTCAGCCGGTATAAGCGCATATGCTGAGATATATCCAGGTCAAATAATTAAAAAAATATCGACAGGAATGAAGAGTGTTGATCTGTTAGTTAAGCGTTATTGTGTTTGCGTAAACAGTGATGAAAATAAATTAGCAGACAATGTATTTCAAAAGTCATTGATATTGTATGGACAGGACCAGAGGCTCGATTATGTGAATTTGCCTCCTTGTATGTATATGATTATTGCCGATGCTGATGCGAAAACAAAGTTTGTTATTCATCGCTTATACTTGCCATACAAAAATGGTGTCCGTTTTGCTACCTATTTACTCAATGACGATGGTGATGTTATTGAAAGCGTATGTTATCAGCGCAACAGCAAATATTTACGTGCCTTTAAAGTAATCAGAAAGTACCTAAATATGGCTGATTATACTGTCGAGGTAGAGGCTGCCTGACACATTTTAATGAGGGTCACTTGGCGAGTTTTAGTATTAGACAAAGTAATGAGTCCGCCTTTACTGGCTGGCTAATAGCCCACACAGATCTAGAAACAAAAAGCCCGCAATTAAGCGGGCTTTTGAATGTTAACGATAACACCAAATTAAAATTAGTTAAGTTTTTCTTTGATACGTGCAGACTTACCTGAACGTTCACGTAAGTAATACAACTTAGCGCGACGAACAGCACCACGACGTTTCACTTCAATAGAAGAAATTGCTGGGCTGTGAGTTTGGAACACACGCTCTACGCCTTCACCACTAGAAATCTTACGTACAGTGAAAGCAGAGTGCAGACCACGGTTGCGCTTAGCAATTACTATGCCTTCGTATGCCTGAAGGCGTTCTTTTTCGCCTTCTTTCACTCTTACTTTAACAATTACAGTGTCACCCGGGCCAAAGGCCGGGACATCAGTCTTGAGCTGTGCTTGCTCAATTTTCATGATGATATTTTGACTTACTTTACTCATCAAATCCTCTCATCCTAGTTAACTGTCATCCTGCTGCAACTTCTGCTCACATTTAAGTTGAGTCAGAATTTTTTGTTGCTCCTCAGTCAGAGCTAGGTCATTTAGTAAATCAGGGCGTCTTTCCAACGTTCTTTTTAAAGACGTTGTAAGTCGCCACTGCCTAATTTTTTCATGATTGCCACTTAGCAACACACTCGGAACTACTTCACCATTTAACACTTCGGGCCGAGTATAATGAGGACAGTCTAGTAAACCATTAGCGAAAGAATCTTCCACTGCCGATTGACTATGCCCCAATACATCCGGTAACAATCTCGATACAGAATCCATCAATACCATTGCTGGTAGCTCGCCGCCACTTAAGACGTAATCCCCAATCGACCATTCCTGATCAACTAAAGCATTAATAACGCGCTCGTCGATGCCTTCGTATCTCCCAGCAACTAATATAATATTTGGTAACTGGGTTAAAGACTGAACCGCAGTCTGGTTTAGCGTTTGACCTTGTGGTGTTAAATACACAACCAAACTATTTTCACCTAATGCAGCTTTTGCATCAGATATTGCGTCTGTTAATGGCTGTACCATCATCAGCATTCCGGGCCCACCACCGTAAGGGCGGTCATCAACAGTTCGATGTTTGTCGGTGGTATAATCGCGAGGATTAAAAATGTCCACCTTTATAATGCCGTTTTTTACCGCTCTGCCAAACACTCCTTGATTCAAGAAGGGTTCGAACATTTCAGGAAATAACGTCACCACACCGAAACGTTGGGTAGGTTGCATTAAAAACCTGGATCCCAGTCCACCGTAATAGATCTAGCCTGCTTATCAACATTCAACACAACTTGGTCGTGAAGAAATGGTAATAAGCGTTCTTTTTGACCGAATGCATCGTTGTTTTTTGCCTTTACAAGCATCACATCGTTAGCACCTGTTTCGAACATGTCTTTAATGACACCCAAATCGTAACCTTTGTCGGTTACAACTTGCATACCAATTAAATCCCTCCAGTAAAAGTCTTCTTCTAACTCAGGCAAAACCGAAGTAGGAACCGATATCTCAGCATTTTTAACTTGCTCAACATCGTCTCTTGATTCAATTCCGACTAACTTAGCAACTAACCCATTACCGTGAGCTCTCCACTCGTCAATTTGTATCTCTCGATTATCACAACCGCTGCCGTTTAACCGCCATGGTGCATAACCAAATATATCTTGTGTTACTTGTGTAAAGCTGTTTATTTTGACCCAACCTTTGACTCCGTACGGAGCACCGATTTTGCCAACAATAATTGTGTCAGACGCTGAACTCATCTTTACCTCAAATAACTACAACAAAAGCGCTATTAAGCAGCAACTTTTGCATCCTTTACCAAGCGAGCTACACGGTCAGAAACACCTGCCCCTACGCCTACCCAATGCTCAACACGCGCTAGGTCTAAACGTAAACGTTCAGCTTGACCTTGTGCAGTTGGATTGAAGAAACCCAAGTTTTCGATGAATTTACCGTTGCGTGCACGACGACTGTCTGCAACAACTACTTGATAAAATGGACGCTTTTTCGCGCCACCACGCTGTAAGCGAATAGTAACCATATATGCCTCAAACTCATTGTAGCGTTACCGTTAACATACCTAGATTCCCGCTACGCTGGAAAAAAGGTGACCGAATTATACGTTTCATTGCTTATTTTGCAAGGGATTTGTCATTAAAAAGGAAAATGGAGTAAGGTCACCAACTCAATGTCGATTTTATTTATTATTAAGCATGAAAAAACGGGCCTAAACAGCCCGTTTTGTACTTGCATTAATGACTGTTAGCGGGGGCCAAATCCACCGCCCATGCCGCCTGCACCGCCAGCGCCACCGGGGGGCATCATTCCACCCATGCCGCGCATCATTTTCTTCATCCCGCCACCCGACATTTTTTTCATCATTTTTTGCATTTGCATGAATTGCTTGAGCATCTTATTTACGTCTTGAATTTGCGTACCTGAGCCCATGGCAATTCTGCGTTTTCTCGACCCTTTAATAACATCAGGGCGCTGACGTTCTGATGGAGTCATTGAATTTATAATGGCTTCCATTTGCGTAAACTGTTTATCGTTAGCTGAATCTTTAATCTTAGCCGTCATATTGCCCATGCCCGGCATTTTATCCATCAGTGACATCATGCCACCCATGTTTCGCATCTGCTCTAACTGTTCTTTAAAGTCTTGCAGATCAAATCCTTTACCCTTCTTCATTTTCTGAGCAAGTTGTTGCGCTTTGTCTTTATCGACATTGCGTTCAACGTCCTCGATTAAGCTCAAGACGTCACCCATGCCCAAAATACGACTTGCAATACGCTGAGGATGGAACGGTTCTAAGGCATCTAGCTTTTCGCCCATACCTAAGAACTTAATCGGTTTACCTGTAATATGTTTTACAGATAAGGCAGCACCGCCGCGAGCATCACCGTCTGCCTTGGTTAAAATAACACCCGTTAATGGCAACGCTTCATTGAATGCTTTAGCTGTATTTGCAGCGTCTTGGCCTGTCATGGCATCTACCACAAACAGAGTCTCAACGGGCTTAACCGCTTTATGCAATTGCTGAATTTCGTTCATCATTTCGGTATCAACAGCAAGGCGACCTGCAGTATCCACAATCAAAACGTCAATAAATTTTAATTTGGCTTGTGCAATTGCACCTTCAACGATGTCAATTGGTTTTTGTAGCGCCGATGAAGGAAAAAATTCGACATCAACTTCTTCAGCCAAAGTTTGAAGTTGCTTGATAGCTGCCGGCCTGTAAACATCGGCGCTCACTACCATTACTTTCTTTTTATCACGCTCTTTCAAATATTTCGCAAGTTTACCAACACTTGTGGTTTTACCTGCACCTTGCAAGCCGGCCATCAAAATAACGGCTGGTGGCGTTGCTGCAAGGTTTAAACCTTCATTCTGAGACCCCATAATTGTTTCAAGTTCACCTTGAACAATTTTAATCAGCATTTGGCCTGGGTTTAGACTTTTAGATACCTCGATACCAACCGAGCGCTCTTTTATGCGTTCGACGAAGTCTTTAATGACGGGCAATGCCACGTCCGCTTCAAGCAAAGCCATGCGCACTTCACGCAACGTCTCTTTTATGTTGTCTTCGGTTATTCTGCCTTTCCCACTGATGTTTTTGAGGGTTTGGCCCAATCTGTCTGATAAATTCTGAAACATATTAATAATTTGATTTCGCGATAATATCCCTACAGTATACAATACTTATGTTGCGCATATCGATACTGTTTTGCTATAACGGTATTAGGATTTTAATTAAGGTTAATAATGGATTACAATTTTGCTTTGTATGTACCTACGGTATGCCTGTATTTATGGGCAGGGATAGCGTTATCTAAGGCTTTTTTTTCGCCTTATAATCAAGTAATCAAGTTACCATATTATTTACTTTATGCAGCAACGTTCGGGCATCTAGGGCTTATATTCATATCGAACCTGAATAATCAGTCAGAACAGTTAAGCATCACTCAAGTGGCGGTTCTGCTTGCTTGGTTGGTTACGGTCACAATGTTGGCCGCTAATGCATATATAAAAAATTTAGTTTTCTTGCCTGTTGTCAGTTTGTTTTCGGCTTTATTTATTACCTTACAAATATTTGTACCGCATAGTACGGGGATTCATATCGATATGAGTTTTGGACTAATTAGCCACATTATATTGAGTTTATTTGCATTTGGCGTGCTCAGCATTAGCTTTCTATATGCCTTGCAGCTTGCGTATATTAATTATCAACTAAAGCATAAACAGATATCGCTGGCAAACAACCAACTTCCTCCCCTCCTTAGTGTTGAGCACATTCTGACAAAATTAATGATAATAGGTACGGTGTTGCTCGCTATTGCTTTGGCTTCAGGATTTATATTCATACCCAATATGTTTGCTGATGGTTATGCTCATAAAACAATTTTGTCTAGTCTTGGATTCCTAGTTTATGTATTTGCTTTGGTGCTTCATTACTTTTCTGGGCTCAAGGCTCGGGTCTTAATAACGTTTAATTTGGTGGGTGTTACACTGTTAACACTAGCCTATTTCGGAAGCCGATTTGTTCGAGAGTTTATCTTGTAATATCGCGCAAACTGGATTAGTCATCGCGTGCTTTCATTAATACTAGATAGTCGCTTTTGAATAGTAGATAATAGGCATATTGAACGCTTTTTATTTACTTATAAATTACAACGAGGAAACTCTTAGTTGGACGCTATTTCCACTCAAACGCTCTTTACCATTCTTGCTGTTCTTATCGTCGTTTCAGCCTATTTTTCGAGTTCTGAAACAGGCATGATGACGATTAATCGGTATAAGTTAAAACACTTAGCCAATGAAGGTGACCCTAGAGCACTGCGCGTCCAAAAACTGATTGACAGACCGGACAAATTAATTGGACTTATTTTAATTGGCAATAACTTGGCAAATATTGCAGCTTCGCTTATAGCCGGCATTATTGCTTCTCGTTATTTCGGTGAATTTTACGGTACGATAGTAACGACTTTTGGTCTAACCCTTGTCATGCTAGTGTTTGCAGAGGTAACACCGAAGACCTTAGCTGCCATGTATCCTGAAAAAATCGCCTATCCTAGCTCACTCATTTTATTACCCTTGTTATTTTTATTTACTCCATTTGTAAAGCTAGTGAACGGATTTACCAATATTATTTTAGCTATTTTACGGATTAATCCAAATGGCGAAAATGGCGATTCATTAAGCCGTGAAGAATTACGTACCGTCGTATACGAGGCGGGAAACCTCATTCCTAAGAAGCACCAAGATATGTTAGTCAGTATCTTAGACTTAGAAAAAGTAACTGCAGAAGATATAATGGTTGCCAGAAGCGATATCTATGCAATTGATATAAATGATGATTGGAAAGATATTCAAAAGCAACTCACTCATTCGCAACATACTCGGGTTTTGCTATACCGTGACAGCATTGATGATGCAGTTGGTTTCATCCACGTTCGCGACGCACTCAGGTTACTATCGAAGGATCAATTCACCAAAGCGACTATATTGCGCGCGGTTAAAGAGATTTATTACACCCCTGACTCTACCTCACTCCATACGTTAATGTATAAGTTTCAATCTGTTAAAGAACGAATTGGCTTAGTCGTTGATGAATATGGTGATATTCAAGGGCTGGTAACGTTAGAAGATATATTAGAGGAGATAATTGGTGATTTCACAACCTCCATGGTCCCTGACTACAGTAAAGAAGCGCTAGAGCAGCCCGACGGAAGTTACTTGGTTGACGGCAGTGCTAACATCAGAGAATTGAACAAAGAGATGGATTGGCATTTTCCAACAGAGGGACCAAAAACGCTCAATGGTTTGATATTGGAGTACTTAGAAGCAATACCTGAAAATAATATCAGCGTAAGACTGGCAGGTTATCCATTAGAAATTGTTGATATTAGCGGCAATATGATAAAAACCGTCAGAATTTTACCACTTTTTTATTCGTCTCCTGTCGAACAGGATGCCGCAACGAAGCAATAAAGGAACGAAGACGCTAAATAAGTTTATTTGAGGGCTTGCGTGATTTTAAAAGAAATACGTTCGGCGCTTTTTCAATTCGTTTATCATGCGCAAGCTGCTTAAATTGCTCAACCTTTTTATTGAGTGAATCTAATTTTTGTAGAATGTCTTGGAGTTCTTCATCATTATTAATATCAGCGTCTTGAATATGTTTCTCAAGAGTTTGGTATAACGTTAATGGTAATGACTTTTTTGACATGTGAGCAGTCTGCTTTCTTCAATGATTAAACGATAAGTATGTATCGGTAATATTAAGAAATACTAAATAACTGTTTATCAGGAAATCAACAAAACTTCATACAACTAATTTTTACGTTGTATTGGGACTACGAAACGCTTTGGTGAAATGCTAACTGGCGACCCGATGAACGCTCCACATCATAGTTAATCATAAGAACGTCAGCAGTCCCAAAAACACGTGCATTAAACCCGTGACAAATTGCATCACTTAATAAACTCACCAGTGGCATATGACTAATCACCAATAAGCAATTAATATTATTAGCTTGCAACAACTCCCCATCGATTAGATCATGCGCGTGCTTGGGATTTCCGTCCGGAGTTACACTAGGAGTTTGGACAGCATTATTAATTGATATAAATTGTTCAACAGCCCCTAAAGTTTCAATCGCTCTGACATATGGGCTCACCAACGTCAGATCAACTTGCTTCAATTCAGTGTGCGTGTTTAATTGCTTAGCCATCCACTTTGACGCATTCTCAGATTGCGTGACACCAAACCTCGTTAGATGTCTCGATTGATCATCGAGTTTGAAAGGCTCTGCTTCACCATGACGCATTACAAATATAATCATGAAATAGTTATCTTTTTAATGAAGTTTTTTCGCCCGCTGACGCTAACATTTTATCAGGCCTGTCCACAATAGTGTTTTGGTATAATTTTAATGGCAATAGTAGAAATTTCTTTACAACTATTCTAATTACAGGCTTTATTACTAGAGTAACTACAAGGAAAAGCATTGCTCCTATCAAAAACAGTAAATCGACATTATTTAGCAAGCGAACTTGAAAATGGTTTCGAGTACGCATTGATAACGTGCTCTGAGGTAAAAAAAGCCTCCGTTTCGATATCAGTTGAAATGGGACACTTTAGTGACCCTGAAGATTGCCAAGGCTTGTCGCATCTAATGGAACATATGTTGTTTGCTGGCAGCCAAAACTATCCAGATGGTAACTTTTTAAATCAGCTACTTAATACGCACGGTGGCTTTGTCAATGCGTGGACATCTTCAGAGTCTTGTAATGTCCATTTTGATTGTCCCTTAAGTCAGTTTTCACAAGCGTTAGATGTACTTGTGGATATGCTTGCACAACCTGTATTAACTATCCAAGGTATTTCACAAGAAGTTGATGCCATAGAAGCCGAGTTTTCTATGAGAAAACAGGATGATGTGCGACGCCTTTACGACGTAAACAAACAAACTTGCAATACTAAACACCCCTTCAGTCGATTTAATGTCGGCAACAAACAAATATTTACGCAATTTACAAAAGAAGAATTGCAACAGAAATTACGTAAACATCATCAGCACTATTTTAATGCACCAAAAATGAAAGCTTGCTTTGTTCTTCCGAAAGAGATGATAAATGATGAACTCATCGCTTTCATCGATTCAAAGCTAGTCACTTTTGATAAAAGCAATGTCACTAATATTCCAACGAATTACCCAGAGTTGTATTTGCCAAGCCAAAAAGGATGCTTAATTGAGGTCAAACCTTACAAATTCGCACAAAATTTGATGCTGACCTTTTGCCTTCCCAATGTTTCTCAATATTATCGAAGTAAACCTATTCTATTGCTTACACATTTGATCGAAGACACCTCAGAAAACACCTTACAACACCACTTAAAACGAATGGGGTTTATTCTTGATTTAACTGCTAGCGGCGGTATCGAAGGTGAAAATTTTCAAGATATCAATATTAATTTACGATTGACGGACTATGGTTTAAATCATACCCAAAAAATCATACAAGTCATTATGCAATGGTTTGATTTTTTTAGAAAAATAGGCATAGAAGAATGGCGATTTGAAGAAAAAGCGCAGCAATTAGCCTTACAAGTTCAGCATTCAACGCTTCCATCAGGTGTAGACGAAGCTGTAATTCTCGCCTCTAAACTACATAAGCTTACCTTGCGCCTGGCACTCGAATCTGATGTAGTTATGGACAAGTTTGACGAAGCTTTTTTTACGCAATTCCTTAGTTATTTCACTCTCGAAAATTTGCGTGTGTTCTGTATTAACCCGCACGCATTATGTGACCAAAAAACAACTCAATATGAAGTACCGTTTAGCGTGCGGAGCTTCAATTTAGATATCCCAAAAAATAGATTATTGGCGCTACAACTACCACCAAAAAACCCCTACATGAGCAACAACTTTGGGTTAGTAAGAAAAGAAATGCAAGCAACTGAGATAAAAACGATTAGGAGTTCGGATTTTTTATTGAAATTTTCGCAAAATCATCAATTTAAAACACCAAAAGGTGATTGTTATCTTTCTTTAGAAAGCCCGAATATGATAGGAAGTGCGCGTAATGTTGCTATCAAAAGGCTGTGGATTGCTTGCTTAAACGAACAGTTAAACGAAACATATAACGGGGCTGAAATGGCAGGGATACATTTCAAATTGTATGGTCACCAAGGTGGCATGACATTGCACACTAGCGGTTTTTCCAATCGTCAGTTGGTGTTATGCCAAGAGATCCTCAATTTTATACAGCACCTCCACATACAACAGGCAACTTTTACTGCTGTAAAACAAAAGCTCACTTTTTCATTGAAAAACACCTTGTTGAACAAGCCTATCAATCAACTATTTGCTGAAATTAATAGCTTAATTCAAGAAAATACATTTAGCCAAGAATCCATATTAGCCGAAATTGAAAAATTGCAATTATCTGAGTTGCAACAACAAACTGTTACTTATTTTAAGATCATACATATTGAGGGCTTAGCTGTTGGTAATTGGACTTTGGCACAAATTAATTCATTTTATAACAATGTAGTTGAATGCTTTATAGGTATCAATAAGGTAGTAAAATCAAGTCGAAATATTGCTCAAATAGGACATAATAAATTATGTATACAGCACAATCAGACACACCAAGAGCATGCGATTATTGTCTATTTTCAATCTTCAACCGATAGCAGTGCGGATCGCGGGTTATATATTGCAATTGAGAAACTTCTATCGCCTATATTTTTTGATGAGTTAAGAAATAAACGAAACTTAGGTTATTTAGTTGGCTGTGGTTATTTTCCGATTAATAGGCATCCAGGTTTAGCTGTTTATATTCAATCGCCTTCGCATTCTAGCGATGATTTATACGCTGCAATGACGGAGGTAATCGACGAGTTTGTGCAAAACATTGCTAACTTTGAGCCTATTTTCGATAATTTTAAACAATCATTAAAAAAACAATTTAGAACACATGATGCAAATACAAATCAACTCGCTCAGCGTCTTTGGATGGATTTTGATGAACTAAATGAATCTACTGAAAACAATCAAATGACTGACGCTATTAACGCTTTAACATTTGACTTATTTAGGCAAGGTTGCGAGCGGTTGACTGCTACAAACTGCAATGGAACAGCCGTGTTTATGACAAAACCCAAATCAGAGTTAAACAAAAGGTTTGTTGGCTTCGAATTCATTGAAGATCCCACCGCATTCAAGCAGCGATTAAAGTATCAATAAAGTGAATCTAAAAACGAGAAAGCATTTCAATTAATTCTTGCTAAAATGGCACAAATCGGCTACTTTTCAATCGCGTAATTGTAATTTTGTGCGTATTTTAGACAAACAGTACCTAACAGTTAATAATGCCTTGAGAGAGCGAGGTTTTTTCGGCATCCTTAGGCAGTTTGAAATAATAACAACAAAATCAGGCGGTAAAATTTGTGACTCTTGCCTTTCCCCAGAAATGGCTCATTTTAATCATGCTTATCAGCATGCAGTTTCTGCATTCAGCAACTGCAAGAGTTTCATCCACCCTGAACTTTGAGCACCTTTCAGCGCAAAACGGTTTCTCTCAAAGCAAAGTCATTCAAACTATTGAAGATAAATACGGATTTATTTGGATTGTCAGCAGTGATGGTTTAAGCAAGTACGATGGCTTCCAAAATCGACTATACAGTGCTGATAGCTCGGTACCTGGTTCAATTCCAAGCAATTCGGTAAGCGGTATCGTCATAGACGATCAACACAATCTGTGGATAGCAACAGATCAAGGCTTAGGCAAGTATCACTACGAAACGGATAGCTTCTCAACGATCGATAGTGAAAATAGCATTATCAAAGCAAATGAGATTAGCTCGATTGCGAGTGCATCAGGTAAAGAAATCTATTTTACCGTGCAAAATTCTCTCTACCGCTTAAATGCTGAAAGCCAAAAAGTCACACAAGTAATAAGTCAGTCGCCCTTCCCACAAAATATAACCTACATTAAAGATGAAAATTCTAGAATATGGATGAGTTCTGCGTATTCCGGCATTTTTATTTTCGACAAAATTTCGGGGCAGCTATTTGATCTTACACTTCAAAATCCATGGAACTTTACGCTTCCAAACGTAAAAATAAACAAGATTGAAGTGGTTGGAAATAAGTATTGGATTGCGACAAACCAAGGTTTGATAAGTCTCGACTCAAGTACCAACAAACAACAAAACCTATCTCGGGATGTTAATCCAGATTTACCGTCCGATGTGATCAATGACCTTAATTTTGATGGCGAAAGTCTTTGGGTTGCGACTAATAGAGGTTTAGCTACTACGGATAGAGATTCGAATATTCAAACGGTTATAAACCATAACAACGCGTTCTCAAGCGGTTTGCAAGACAGTAATATAACCAATATATTTATTTCAAAAATGGGTACTGCTTGGATTGGTACAGCTAGCGCAGGAGTGCATAATTTTCATCCCGCATCCAGCCCGCTGAAGCTTTTTAAACCGGTAGATGGCGACAACAAAAGCTTATCGGGCCGACAAGTTATCGGATTTGCAAAAGACAATGAGCAAAGTATTTGGGTAGCAACTCGGCTTGATGGTCTAAACAAATTCAATCAACAACAAGGTTACTTCGCACAGATTCCACTGACTATTTCAGCAATGATAAACGACATAAAAATCGATGCTGATAACAAGATCTGGTTAGCCACAAGTGAAGGCATTTATAGTTATAGAATTAATGGCGAAAGTGTAGAATTCGAAAATCAGATCCATGCGACTAAGTCTTTCGAGGCAGTGGAGATATTTAATGATAAACTTTGGGTTTGGCATCCGGAGAAAGGCTTATCGACATTTAATCTCAAAACTTATGAAGAAACTTTTGTTAGCTTGCCCAGTGATATTTCAGTAGCTAAGCCTGTATTTACTGATGACAGAAACAAAATCTGGCTACAAACAAATGTAGGCGTACTGATCAGTGATAACGGCAGCAGCCAATTCAGCCGCCCTTCCGGCTTAGAGGAATTTGGTAAGTTAAATATTGTCCAGGTATACAGCCACCAAGATGCCTATTGGGTAGTGACTGAGAATCAGGGTATTTTTAAACTGGATAAAGTTAGTTTAACACTACTTAAACGACTCAAAGGTTTAGACGATAATGCTACTTCTGATATTCGATCGGCGATTGGAGTTGAAAATAGTATTTGGTATGGCACTAGACAAGGTATTTATACAGTAGACCTCGACTCTTCGAGTATCGTTAAGAGACGCTCTAAAAGCGCATTGAACTTCAATGAATTAGGGCGTGGCGCGATTATAGCAACGACGGATGGCAACCTACTGATTGGTGGTTCAATTGGTGTTCACTATCTTAAAACCAAACAACAAAATATCAATAAGTATGACCAACCGGTTAAACCCCAGTTTATAAGCTTTTCGGCTCCAAATAAAAACATTGATGAGTCCACATTAACGATACCTGCATTTATTATGAATTCGTTTACGATGGCTCACTCTGAAAGTCGTATTAATATTGAGTTTGGAGTTATCAACAGCATTAACTCAAATGCAACTGAATACCGCTATATTCTTGATGATTTAGATAAAGATTGGACTTATACAACAACTAACCGTTTAGCCTCATACAGCTATTTATCTTTTGGTGACTATGTATTCAAAGTACAAGCGCGCATCAATGGTGGTGAATGGTCGCAGCCAAATGAACTCACTATTTCGGTAGAAAAACCTTTTTGGCTAAATACGCGTGCACTCGTCTTTTACGCTTTCTTTATTATCTTCTTATGCGTTTACCAAGTGAGTAAAATGAAGACCCGTAAGAATCGCGACCAAACCCTGACAGAAGATGTTGAACGTTTAACTCTCACTCTGTCTTCAAGTGGAGATGAATTATGGGATTGGGATGTATCCAGTGGTCAAATTTATCGAGCGAATACTTGGAATACGATTGATTTCCCACAAGACAGTATGCGCAGTCATACTACTTATGAAAACAATGTGCACGAGAATGATGTTGAACGCTTAAAACAGTCTCTTGATGACCATTTAGACGGGAAAACACAGTTCTTTGAACTCGCCTACCGAGTAAAAACTTTTGCTGGGGATTGGGTTTGGGTATTGGACCGAGGTAAAGTTGTCAAGCGCGATTCTCATCATAAAGCGCAACGTATGACCGGTACGCTGAAAAACATTAATCATCTGAAACAAGCTGAAGAGCAACTTAACTTATTTAAAAGTAGCTTTGAAAACATTACAGAAGGTGTTTTTATTGCTGATCAAGAGTTTAAGTTTATGTCGGTCAATAGTGCTTACTGCAATTTCACCGGAGACACGGTTGAGAAAGCATTAGTAAGTAAATTGTCCTTTAGTCAATATCCTGAAGCTTTTACTGAAGAAGTTAAAAAGACGCTTAAGCATAAAGGTAATTGGTCTGGTGAAGTTGATGCTGTTCGTACCAATGGCGAAAAATATCAGTTGGAAATGACAATTGACGCTATTCGTAATGAAGACAATCATATTAGTCACTATGTCGGGGTGTTCTCGGATATCAGTTCACGTAAAAAAACTGAAAAAGAATTATTAAAGTTAGCGAATACAGATCCATTAACTAACTTACCTAATAGGTCATTTTTCCAGGCCAGTCATGAAAATTTAGTGCGCCGCGAAACACCGCATGCGCTTATTTGTCTCGACATGGACAATTTCAAACGAATTAATGATTCTCTTGGGCATCAAACCGGTGACTTATTAATTAAACAAATTGCGCGTCGTTTGCAAAAAATCACAACGTCTAGTTCTACCACTTATCGTTTAGGTGGCGATGAATTCAGTATGTTGGTTGAAGCAACGGCAACTGTTCATCGAATTTCCCATATCGCACAAGACATACTTGATACTCTTTCACGTCCATTTTATATCGCCAAACAAGAGTTTGTGCTGGGTGTCAGTATCGGCATTGCAACCTATCCTGAAGATGGAACTAATCATCAAGAATTACTGAAAAATGCCGATACCGCTATGTATTTCGCAAAAAACAATGGCGGCAGTAACTATCAGTTTTTCAGTGGTGAAATGAATAAAAACGCAGTTCGCCAACTGCAGATTGAAAATTTAATTCGGTTTGGTATAAAAGAGGACTTGTTCAGCGTTTTTTATCAGCCAAAAGTCGATATTGCTTCAGGTCGAATGGTAAGCATGGAAGCATTAGTCCGATTCGAGCATCCTCAAAAAGGAATAGTCAGCCCTGGGCAATTTATTCCTTTAGCGGAACAAACAGGTCAAATTTTAGAAATTGGTGAGCAAGTATTAAGGAAAGCCTGTATTGATACCAAGCGTTGGGTCGATGCAGGCTTATTTACTGGTCGAGTTGCCGTAAATATATCAGCTAAACAATTTGAATTACCCGACCTTGACGATAGAATAGAGCGCATATTGAAACAGGTGGGCTTGAGTCCCTTGCACTTGGAGTGCGAGATCACTGAGGGCACATTGATGGAGAATCCAGAACAGGCCCTTAAAATGATGCAGCGTTTGCGAGAGCGAGGTATTCACTTAGCTTTAGATGACTTTGGTACTGGCTATTCTTCACTAGCTTATCTAAAGAAGTTCCCGCTGCACACGCTAAAAATAGACAAAGCTTTTATAGATGATATTGCGACAAGTTCAGTTGACAAACACATGACCGAATCAATCATTAACATTGCACATAACCTTGGCTTGAAAGTTGTAGCAGAAGGCGTTGAGCATGAGAATCAGTTAGAAATATTGAAGCGCTACGACTGTGAGATGCTACAGGGATATCTGTTCAGTAAACCGGTTACTGCAGCTAAATTTGAGCAATTATTAGTTGAGGGTCGAAATATGAAGAACTTATTAGAATCGAGAAAACCGAGCCCAATTCGACCAGGTGTTAGAATAGCAAAACGCTAACGCGGCATCATAAAAAATCAAGTGCACAAATAGCAGCTATCATAGCCAGTTATTTTGCGAAGTTGTACGGTTTTAGAAATAATAAACATCGGCAATAACATCGGCCCCATTATCATCCCACCTATTAGCCAGCGTTTTTTATCCATTGCATTTTTAACTGCTTCGACATAATAATAAATACTACTAGCGACGAAGCTTATCACTATAATTAAACCCACTAACATGATGTTGCTTCCTTAAATAACGGCCTTAAATAACCTAATGTATTAACCCAAGTTAGACTGACTATGAAACAACGTCTGGCCCGCTTTTGAACAAGCCTCAACTCAGACCTAAAGTATATCAAACTGCTGTGTAAATGAGCGAAATATTCGTTATATGATATAAAAAAACCGAGCAAACGCTCGGTTTTTACATATCAATAACAAAGACTTAATAAAAAGTTGCACCTTTTTCACGCATTGTTAACAATAGCTCAGCTGGCTGATACTTGTCTGAGTAAGTTACAGCATAATGTTCTAGTCGGCTGACCACATGCGCAAGACCTAAAGTGTCCATATAACGGAAAGGTCCACCCAAAAACGGGGGGAAACCAATGCCAAAAATAGCACCAATATCACCATCACGTGGATTTCTAATAACCTCTTCTTGCAGGCACAATGCAGCTTCATTTAGCATCATCAAAACGCAGCGTTCTACTACGGTATCGTCTGAGAATTTTTTCTCTGGCTTGACCCCGAGCAATTCATAAACTGAATCATCGATATCTCTACCCGGCTTTCTCGCTTTATAATCGTAAAAACCAGATTTATTTTTCTTACCCTTACGATCATTTTCTAATAATTTATCAAACGCTTTAGGCGCATTAAAACGCTCACCAAACTGGCCTTTCAAAATGGGGATTATCTTGGTGCCTACATCAATCCCGACTTCGTCCAGCAGTTTAAATGCACCAACAGGGAAACCAAACTTAGTCAACGCACGGTCAATCGAATCGAGTGGTTGACCCTCTACAGCCATAAATCCAGCTTCACTCATATAAGGAGCTAGAATTCGATTAACATAAAAGCCCGCACCATCTTTAACAACAATAGGTGTTTTACCTTGACGCTTGGCAAATTCAACAGTGGTCGAAATGGTTTGATCCGATGTGAGCGCGTGCGGAATCACCTCAACCAATGGCATTTTATCTACCGGTGAAAAATAGTGTAAACCCACTACGTTTTCTGAGCGTTTTGCTTGGGCAGCAATCTCAGCGATAGGAATAGAAGACGTGTTAGACGCAAAAACCGTATTTTCATTACAGTACTGTTCGACATCAGCAACCATCTTTTGTTTTAACTTAACATCTTCAAACACCGCTTCAATTACCATGTCGTTGTTTTTGTAACCGCTGTAATCTAAACAACCGCTCAAAAGAGAAAGTTCTTTCTGCATCTCTGTTTTTAACATGAAACGCTTTTTTACTTTCTTATTTAGGATGTCATAGCTGTAACGTATCGCACCCGCAATGCCGTCAGTGCTTATGTCTTTGATACGCACTGGCACTTTTACCTTTGTGGCGGTAACGAAGGCAATACCACCGCCCATCAATCCACCACCTAAGACACCCACTCTTTTCACTTTAACCGGCGTTACTCCTGCAACACCCGACTCTTTTTTCATGTCGGTTGTTGCAAAGAAAATTTGACGTAATTGCTTTGATTCTGGGGTCATAACTAACTGACCAAATAAACGGGCTTCCGCCGCGTAACCTTTTCTTGAATCTTTTGTCCCCGCTTCTATACAATCAATAATATACATAGGCGCAGGATAATTGCCCAGAGTCTTTGCTAAGGTTTGTTCACGGGCTTTCTTAAACAATATGTTGCGGCCAAACGAGGTATTCTCCAACACTTTTGCCGTCAGACCTTTTTTCAACACACGTTTGATTATTTTCTTGTTTGCCATTTCTATAGCAACATCAAGTAATACTGTTTGCGGGACCATGTCGTCAACAATGCCATACTTTTTAGCTTGTTTTGCGCGCACGGGTCCACCAGTTAACATCATCTTCATCGCTTGTTGAATTCCGATAAGTGCGGGTAAACGTTGCGTCCCCCCACTACCAGGTAGCAAACCAAGTTGCACTTCAGGTAAACCCAATTGTGTTTTAGGGCTATCGGAACAAACACGATAATGACAAGCGAGCGCTAATTCTAACCCCCCCCCTAAAGCAGGACCATGAATGGCAGCAACAAATGTTTTTGTCATACCTTGGATGCGATCAAATAACTTCTGACCTGCTGTCGATAACTCTTGTGCTTCATCTGCGTCACTGCAGGCTGCTAGCATGGTTACATCAGCGCCGGCTACAAAGGAATCTTTTTTTCCACTTGTCACAACGACACCGCGTATCTCGCTATCATTCTCAATTTCATCCAGTATTGCGGTAACTTCATCACCAAAGTCGGCTTTCAGCGTATTCATGCTGTCACCAGGCACGTCCATTGTTAGTATGGCGATACCATCCTCTCGTTTGGTTAAGGTAAATGCGCCCATTATTCTGTCTCCACTATCATTGCAGCACCTAAGCCACCTGCAGCACATGCCGTTAATAAACCAGTGCCACCGCCGCGACGGTTAAGCTCGTTCAACATTTGTGTAATCATTCTTGTACCGGTAGCAGCAAATGGGTGCCCGTAAGCCAACGAGCTGCCCATAACATTAAATTTATCCATATCAATTTCGCCAATAGCTTTATCTCTGCCAAGTTTCTCTTGGGCAAACGAATCACTCCCAAACATCTTTATATTCGACAATGTTTGTGCAGCAAAGGCTTCGTGCATTTCAATCAAAGTTAAGTCGTTCAGTGTCATGCCTGCGCGGTCAAGCGCTATTGGAGATGCATATGATGGCCCCATTAGCATGTCATCCCATACATCAATCGCGGCGAATGCATAACTCTTCAAATAACCTATCGGTTTATAACCTAGTGCTTTTGCTTTGCTCTCTGTCATCATAATAATTGCTGAAGCACCATCTGTAAGTGGCGTTGCATTAGCAGCCGTAACCGTACCGTGCTTTTTATCAAACACGGGACGAAGTTTTGCGTAGCCTGCTAACTTCGAATCAAAGCGAACGTTATTATCTCGTGAGAACGCCTTTTTATAAGGTTCAGGATAGGCTGTCATTACTTCACTATCTAAATTACCCGCTTCCCAATTTTGGGCAGCAAGGCTATGCGACCTATGCGCTAATTCATCTTGAGCAACACGACTGATGCCGTGTTTTTTCGCCATTTGCTCGGCTGTTTGGCCCATAGACAAACCGGTTGAATATTCGGCAACAGCAGGCGGTACCGGCAATAAATCTTTTAAACCGAGCTTTTTAAGCACTGAAAGTTTTTGACCGAGCGTTTTTGTTTTTTGTAAATCAGTCAAAGCACGTGCTAATTTTTTAGAAACACCAATTGGAGATACTGAAGTTGAATCAGCACCACCAGCAATACCTACATCGATGTTACCAACAATCATAGATTCAGCAATATTCACTGTAGACTGAAAACTAGTAGCACAAGCTCGTGACACACTATAAGCATCAGTTCGCACATTCATGCCTGTTCCAAGTACAATTTCGCGCGCAATGTTTGGCGCTTCTGGCATTTGAACAACTTGTCCGAATACCAATTGTTGAATAATTAAGGGATCGATATCGTGCTTTAACATCAACTCATTGACCACCATTTTACCCAAATCGACAGCGGGAACACCGTGAAAATCGGTTGCCATTTTAGCAAATGGAGTACGCAGTCCGGCAACAATGGCGATTCGATCGCCCTGGCGGGTTTTTAAAACTTGTTTCTGTGACATAGATTATCCTGTGGCTATCAATGAGTTATTACGAAAAAAAGCATGACAACACACTCTGGTCAGACCTCTTTCGGGTATTGTGACAAAATAAACAGTAAAGTACAAATTTTACACGAGCGGAGAACAAACACTAGCGATAACAAAAACAAGACAGCGCATAAGTATTTGTTAATCTAAATAATTAAATACAGAACCATTCATTAATTTGCGGGTCGTAAAGTTGAAATTTGCAGATAGATCCACATATATGAATATCAGCGTTTTATGACTAAGCTCGGCGTTTACGACGACCAAACATAAAAATATAGTACAAAATAACGTAAGTAGCGTAACAAAGGCTAAAAATAACTATGGCAGTAGAACAGTTCAAGCAATTACAAGCCCATTTAGATACTCAAGTTATCGGACAACCCTCTCTCACGTTGAGTATTCTGATTGCGTTGCTTGCAGATGGTCATTTACTCGTTGAGGGTCCTCCTGGACTGGCGAAAACGAGGGCGGTCAATTCGTTGTCTGACGGCATAGAGGCAGACTTTCATAGGGTACAATTCACACCCGACTTATTGCCAGCAGACTTGACGGGGACAGACATATATCGTCCAGAGACCGGCGAATTTATATTTCAAAAAGGGCCTCTGTTTCATAACTTAGTACTTGCAGATGAAATAAACCGTGCTCCAGCTAAGGTGCAATCTGCATTGCTTGAAGCGATGGCTGAACGCCAGATTACGGTAGGAAATACAACTTACAAACTGTCAGAGTTATTCTTGGTTATGGCAACACAAAACCCATTGGAACAGGAAGGTACGTATCCCCTTCCAGAAGCGCAACTTGACCGCTTCTTAATGCATGTTGAAATTGACTACCCAGGTGCAGAGACTGAACTAGAAATTTTGCGTCTGACTCGAAGCGAAGCCATGAAGGCGGTTAAGCCTGCAGTGAAAAAACTGACCCAAGATGATATTACCAAGGCAAGAAGCGAGATAATGGGTATGCACCTCGCGCCCGCTTTAGAAAATTACATAGTGCAATTGATTATGGCCACTAGACGACCTGAGAACTATGACGCAGAACTTGCGCAATGGATTGAGTTCGGTGGCAGTCCTCGTGCCACTATCGCTTTAGAACGTTGTGCCCGCTCACATGCTTGGCTTAATGGCAGAGACTTTGTAGGCCCAGATGACGTGCAAGCTGTATTACACAATGTACTCCGCCATCGAATTATACTGAGTTATCAAGCGCAAGCGGAAGGGATCAATGCAAATGCGGTGCTCGATAAAATTGTTAAACTTGTCCCTGTAGGGTGATTCAGCTTGAGAATAATATTCCTAAATTGAGAATGATTGATGTCGCTGATGTTTAACAATGCCAAAAATAATAGCAATGTGGTGACGGCCGAAAATATTCAACTGTGGTTAGCCAAATATAAAACCAATGGTGTGGATATTGGTTTGCCTGAACTATTATGCTACCGGTCCTTATCTCATTTACTTAACTTGCGTCCGAGTAGAGATATAGCGGGCGCCTTGTCCGGTGGCTATCGTTCCAAGATCAAAGGCCGAGGCATGGAATTTGACGAAGCGAGACATTATCAGCCCGGCGATGACATTCGCAGTATTGATTGGCGAGTGACTGCGCGCACAGGTAAAACCCACACTAAAGTATTTCGTGAAGAACGTGAAAGGCCCGTATTCGTTTTTACAGACTTTACCCAATCTATGTATTTTGGCACCGCGTATCTTTGTAAATCCGTGCAAGCAGCCCACCTTGCCTCGTTAATTACGTGGAACGCGATACAACGCGGTGACAAAGTTGGCGGTTTGATTTTCAATAACAATCAGGATGTTGAATTAAAACCTAAAGCCCAAGCTAAGAATGCATTAGCATTAATGCAGGCCTTAGTTAATATTCATGAACCTCAATTTGAAGCAATGCAAATCGACGCACAAGGCATATTTTTGAAAGCGGCTCAGCGTTTGCAACATTTAGCTAAGCCCGGTGCTTTGGTTTATCTGATTAGCGATTTTAATGGCTTGAGCGAGGCTGCAATGGCGGTTATTAGCAATATTGCTCGCCATTGCGAAGTCAAAGCGATTTTAGTTAATGATCCAATGGAAATATCATTACCCAATTCTGTTGTTCAACAAACCCTCACCATTACCAACGGAGTCGAGCGCCAGCAAGTTAATCTAGGTGAAGCAGAAAACAACCACAAATATCAGTCACAACAAGCTTCTCATTTCCAAAGTATAAAACAATCATTTGCTCGATATGCCATTGCATTACGAACAGTTTCATCCGCCTTCCCCCTTGAACAACAACTTAATCAACGCGATATGGGAGAGTTACTATGAATTTTATTACTCATTCTCTTTCGAATTTGTTGATGAATATAATGACAAACACAAATACCCCTGCAGATGCGTCTCTTGACGCTGCCTTAGAAAATCTTGCTGACATTAGCGTTGGACAAACGCCGTCAATTTGGCCTCTTGCTTGGGGATGGTGGGTTTTAATCTTGTTAATAGTAGTCATAATATTTGGCATTTTTTGGATTGCGACTCGATATATTAATAAACACAAACTTAAACGTAGTGCCTTGAAAGCCGTTAAAAACATTTCAGATAGCGAAGCACAGGCATTGTCAAAGTTACACGCTATACTGCGCAGTGCAGTCATGCATTATTTCCCATTTGAAAACCTCAACAGTCTGCAAGGCCATGAATGGCAAGAGCGTTTGCAAGTTAGCGCAATGCATTATAAGAAAGTCGATGAACAATGCCTTACACAGCTAAGCCAACTTGAAGCTAGTTTGTATACGAAACAGCCTAGCATTAGCGTGGATGACGCTAAAAGTGCGGTTTACCTCTGGATAAAGCACTGCTTACCACCTGCTGCCGCAGAATTACAAAACCCCGAAACGGTTACCCCTGGCAGAAAAGGAGACCAGTATGTTTGAATTCGCTTGGATTTGGGTATTCGCTATGCTACCACTTCCGCTGCTTATTTATTTTATGCTACCACGCAAAGCGACCAGCGAAAGCGCAGCCTTACTGGTGCCAAATTACTTAAAAGTACAAAGTCATGCGGACAAGAGCACACAAAAACCAACACTCCGATTGGTTTTGGCAACGTTAATATGGTGTTGTTTAGTTGCGGCTGCCGCCAGACCACAATGGTTAGGCGAACCTGTTTCCATACCAAATGAAGGACGTGATCTGATGATTGCGGTGGATCTCTCAGGGTCAATGAAACAAGATGATATGCGCATAAACGGGCGAGCCGTCAATCGCCTAGACATGACTAAATATGTGCTTAGCGATTTTATTAAACGCCGTATTGGTGACCGCTTAGGATTGATTTTATTTGCTGACACCGCTTATCTGCAAGCACCGCTAACTTTTGACAGAGATACAGTAAAAACGCTACTTGATGAATCAGTCTTAGGCTTAGTGGGTGAACGCACCGCTATCGGGGATGCTATTGGTCTTGCCGTTAAACGTTTTGATGACAAAGAAGAATCTAATCGAGTTCTAATACTGTTGACCGATGGTACAAACACGGCAGGTAATATTACGCCGGAGCAAGCCAATGAATTAGCGATTGATAAGGGTGTCACTATTTATACCATCGGTTTGGGTGCCGAAGTACAAGAGGTTGCCAGTGTTTTTGGCCGCCGCACCATTAATCCATCACAAGATCTTGATGAGCGCCTTCTAATTGCAGTTGCTCGATCAACTGGTGGACAATACTTCCGGGCTCGCGATACGCAAGAGTTAGAAGCAATCTACGCAACGCTAGATCGACTTGAACCAATAGAGGGAGAAGGACAAAAACTTCGTCCTCTTACCGCATTGTTCTATTTACCTTTAGGTATCGCTGTCATTATAAGTGCTTTATATGCTTTGTTTACTCTTCTTAAACAGGCTTTCTTCAATTTACAAAAACGTCGCACTTTGGTCACTGAGAATAATATTAGTAGCGCATCCGGAGGCAAAAAATGATTGATTGGCAAGCATTTCACTTTATTCGTCCAGAATGGCTAATAGCAATTATTCCGTTGCTTATTATTGCACTATTATTAACTAAAATCGCAAGTAAGCAGAGTGGTTGGCAAGGTATTGTCTCAAGTCATCTATATCAGCATTTGGTTGTCGCTAAAGACAAGAAATCATACAAACCCCCATTCTATTTAGTTGCTTTGGGTTGGTTCCTAGCTTGTATTGCAATGGCCGGCCCCACTTGGCAAAAATTACCGCAACCGGTTTACCAAGTCACGACAGGAAAAGTCATAATATTGGACATGTCGATGTCAATGCGCGCCACCGATATACTGCCGGATAGGCTCTCGCGGGCGAAATTTAAAGTCATTGATTTACTCAATAGCATTGAAGATGGAGAAGTAGGCTTAGTCGTTTATGCGGGAGATGCCTTCACAATTAGCCCACTAACCTCTGATGTCAAAAATATCACTAGTCTTATTCCTAGTTTACGGCCTGAAATAATGCCTATCTCTGGCAGCGCCCCACTGTATGCAATGGAACAGGCCGAACAATTACTTACATCAGCTGGATATAACAAAGGTGAGGTTTATTGGGTAAGCGATGGTATTGAGTTTGACGATATTGAAGAATTGCAAGGCCATATAGCAAAATCAGCATATCGTTACTCGATTTTAGGAGTCGGCACCCAAACAGGCGCTCCTATTAAGATGCTTGATGGGAGCTTTATGAAAGATGTTAGGGGCAACATTGTTCTTCCTACTCTCAATAGTCGCTACTTTACACAAGTGCTCGGCAATACAAATGGTCGTTATACTCCAATTCAAAGCGACGACCGTGATATAGAAAACATGCAATTTACGCCAAGAATATTAGATCAGGACCAGGTAACTAATGACATTATTGGTCAAGGGGACCAATGGCAAGATATGGGCGGCATTTTAGTACTCATTATTCTTCCATTTGC
>Ga0307488_10000113_pt1 | contig 55916 bp, 78 predicted proteins | sample SB02metaG_FD_202248 | JGI IMG/M metagenome (GOLD analysis project Ga0307488, IMG submission 202248) | Sea-ice brine microbial communities from Beaufort Sea near Barrow, Alaska, United States - SB 0.2 | ecosystem: Environmental > Aquatic > Marine > Coastal | place: USA: Alaska | collected... | reverse complement strand
TTTTGAATCCATGATTCTAATGTTTTAAGTACATCAAAATTAGTTAATTTAATATGAGATCCTTCATGTAATGCTAATCCTACGGTATGATCAAAATCTTTATCATTCAATCTAGAACTTATAGTAACTGATTTACCATCTGTAAATGAACTACCACTTTTCTTAAATTTTACTGGAATACTTTCTCCGGTTACGATTCTGACAAAATTAGCAATAGCATTTCTATATGCTGATAATTTAATAGGGTCTTTAGCATTCGACTTATCCTCTGTACTAAAATCATCTTGTAACCAATATTTTGAAATTTCATAACTCATACTTCTTGTTTTTTAATTATTAACTATATATAAAGATAAGGAATCGATCTCACGAATCCTAATTTTTTTGAAGCTTTTTTACATCAATCCTGAATTTAATATAGGCAATGATCCTATATCATTTTTATACTTTGTTAACAAATGTTTTTCTAAATTAGATGCAAATGATGTTTCTAACAATATTTTCTGATCTCCTAATTCAAATACTTCCTGTATAGGCTTTAATGGTAAAACATATACATTTATATTATATCTTTCTTTGATATATGAACGGACCTTATCATTAGTTGTATTTGTAATGGACTTATACATCCTATCAAATCTGGTATATAAATCAGAACTTTGCCCTATTTTAAGGATCTCTTGTTTTGAATTAGATAAAATATATACGCCAGGCACACTTCTATCTTCAAGTTCGTCCGTAAAATCTAGATCTATTCCTTGTTTATATTTGTCCGATGGGCGCATAATACAAAACAATTTGAATCCTTGTTTTACTAATTCTGGTATTGTCATCTTAGTATATTTTATATTGTACTTTGAGTGTATTACATGTTTCTTTAACTGAAGTTTTATCTTCAAACATCTTTTGCATCTCTGGTTTGATTTTATTGGTAGCATCAATGAAATATGATGGATATACTAGCTGTTCCATTTCTTCTTTTACCTCTTCATACCATACAGAATATTTAAAATATTTTTTATCAAACTTCTGCTCTGGAGTCATATTCTCCCAATATGCAATCCTCTCTAACAATGGCCTTTCCTCGAAAGGTTTCTTCTTAGTACTTGGACCATATCTTTTAAATCTTTCTGCTTCTCTTGCATCATTTCTCTTAATATATCGATCCATCTTATCCATCGACGAATCTTTAGGTGATATTCCTATTACTGCTTTCTTTGCCATTTTTTCCTATTTATTTATTTTTAATAAAAAGAGGCTACTAATGCTTTCCATGCATGGATGTTGTTCACCTCTTCCCAAGTTATATCTTATTAAATCCGTCCTCATTTGCTTCTTCGGTATTAAAGATATCTTCATTTTCTACTTTACCGCAATATTTTTGTACTACTTGCTTCATATATGTTCTTTCTGAATCAATTCCTCCGTCGGCATCAAAGAAAGGATATATTGCAACTTCTGCTCCTTCTTCTAATGTAAATCCGTCGGATAATAATCCTGCTAATTCAACACTTAATCTGGTACTAATTGCATTTGATAGTTTAGGTGCTTCTGACATCATCTCTGCTCTTGTCATTGAAGATATCTCTGCAATTATATCTGCATCATCTGCACTTATATCTGGATGTAATTGTAATAATAATTTTGCTTCTTGTTCCTTTTGTAATGTATCCATTTCAACTATTATAAATCTATCAACTAATGCTCTATCCATTGCTCTGGTTGCGGTATATTCCGAACCAATATTTGCAGTGGCAATGAATGTAACACCTTTTGCAACTTTAATAGTAGGAGCATCTTCGGCCTCATCTAATCTAAGATATCTCTGACCTTCATCTAATACCGTCATTAATATGTTCCATGCTTCTGGATGTGCTCTAGATAATTCATCTAATAAGATAATGGCATCTTCGGTTTGAATTGCTTTCACAAATACCGATTCAGAAAACATTGTACCTTCATCCTTCTTGAAATGTGTATTACCAATCAATGTCCCTCGAGGATCTTGAGTGGCTCCTAAATTGAAATAGAAATCTGGTCTCTTTAATGATGTTACTAATGTCTTAGCGGCCATTGTCTTACCACAACCCGCTGGACCTGTCATCATAATATTTTTGCCTCTCATTGCAGATCTAACTAGATACTTCCATTTAAGGTCTTGCATTACCAATGTCTCTGGCTTTAACTTTATTGATTCGTTATGAATAAAACTCAATACTGGATCCTCCATTATTCTGTTATGAGCAACTGATGGCTCTTCTTTTGGCGACATGCCTATTTTATTTTCATCTAAATCACTCATAGGCTTTCTATATGATCTTTGGCTTTCATTATCAAATTTAATGCATTGGCCATTTTCAATAGCCTTTTCTAACATTATATCTCTTACATAAATATCTGTCCTTACTAATCCTGTATCAGAATCCTTAAGGATAAATGTTCCATTTTCATTTTTACTTGGTATTAAATATTCGAATTTTTTTTTCATAACTTGGTTTTTGGTATTTTTTAATTATTAACTATATATAAAGATAAGTAAAAGATCTCGTAAAGGCAAATCTTTTACCAACTTTGTTTAATTATTTTTTACCAACTCTGCCCAAGAAAATTGAACAACTTCTTTCGGCTGAAACTTTTTTGTCTTTGTATTTTTTATACATTGAACTACGGCTGAATTATTATTTGACGAATTCTTATCTCTATTAAATTTGGCAATGACTCTATCTTGAACTTCATAACCTCTACCCATTTTTTTACTCATACTTCTTATTTTTTATTAATTAACTATATTTAAAGATAAGGATAAAAGCTCGTAAAGGCAAATCTTTTACCAACTTTGTTTAAACTTTTTTCCAATGCCATGCACCCGATCCAATATAGTAGTCTTTAATATATCCTAGGGCTTCCATTTCAAATTCTACAGTGGTACCATTTCTTTTAGCGGCAGTCATTGCGTAATAACTATTATAACTCATATCTTTTAATTTATCTATATATAAAAATAAGGATAAAAGCTCACGAATCCTAATTTTTTCAAAGCTTTTTTTAACTTTTTACATAATCTTCTATTTCTTTTGGTGTAGGATATGAGAGTGCTTTTTCGCAGTCGTTACATGCCCACATATATTGATAACTTTGATTTTGTTGTACTGATTTAATACTTGTTGATTTGTGATCGCATGCCGATTGAAGTTCATCAATTGATTTGTCAATCTCTTTTCTTTGATCCTTAAGATTGACGATGTCTTTCTTTCGACTCATCAGATATAAATATCTAATTAGAATGATTTTTTAGGTCGTCCTCCCAACGGATTTCCCACAGTTAGATAGTAACAATTATGACATAACAACTGAATATTATCTCGTTTATGATTAGTTCTATCCTCATCTTTATAATCTAATATTAATGGAACTGTGTAATCAGTTATTCTACGTTCATCAAATCCACATAACTCACATTTCTCCTCAACCAACCCAGATCTTAATAATCTAGGTTTTAATTTGTTAGGCTTGTATGTAGGATATTTACCTTCTAATATATCCATTAAACCATAATGACCATGCATCTTAGGTTTAACAGACTTTTTCATTCCTTTGCCGGATCTGTTTTTATGTAGTTCAAATAAAGTCTTACCTGTTTCTTTATCCTTATATAAACCAGAGTACTTACGAAAAGAATCGTATGATACATTTAAAAATCGAGCAGCTGCCATACATGACTGGGTATTACTCATTGCATATCTGATTTCTGATTCTGATATGTTTATGGGAGGTCGACCTTCTCCTGATTTGAATGGCATCTTATCCTTTTAATAAACCTCGATCAGAATGGAATGTTTTTTTAGCTAAATCTCGTTGTTTTTGAAATAACTTCATGTCCTCTTCTGATAGAGATTCATACCAATCGCTAAGTTGTCCACCGGTGACTGTTAAAAATTCTGCCCATATATCCTTTGTATCTTCTTTATCAGATATATTATATTGTGCTAATATTGTTCCTAGGATCGTAGATGCTTTTGGCTGAACTGATATTTTATTTTCTTGCATTGCCGAATACCATTGATCCATTATTTCTTTTGTTTTATCTTTTTTCATAACTAATATACTTCCGTCATTATTTCTGCTCCATTCTCATTATCTTCAAATACTGAAACATAACAACAATCAAACTGTTTTAATATTTCTTTTGCTAACATCTCACAACTTTTTGCTCCAAAGAAATGTGATCTATAATCTTCTCTATAATATTTAGATCTTAAATAATCTTCAATATCTCTTTTGAACATTATAAATTCTACATCTCTATCATCATGATTGACTCTCTTCTTGGCAGTTATAAACCATTTGTGTCTATGCATATCTGATAAAAATCCTACTTCTGGGAATATCTTCTTTGCATCTGGCCAATTATGTAAGCCATCTAATTCCAACTTTACTATTACATTTGTTTTCATATCTTTAATATAATAATTTTTTTTCGTAAATCCTAATTTGTTTCTACCAATAATCCAGATTTAATTAAATGTGCATATATTGCATATATCTCCGGAGAGAATCCCGAACATAACTCTACCTTACCTGTATTATGAGCAATTAATGCTAATTGTTCTGCACGTATAGGATTGCAACTCGGTAAATGTCTGGATAAGATTGAGGAAACTATCTCAAATGAATTTATTTCATCATCATAAAGATATATTGTTACTCTTTTTCTTCGCTTTTTTGAATTCGTAAACATAAACTAATTCTTTTTCTGTACAACTACTTGTCCACATATTAATTTAAAACCCTTTCTAAACTTCCTGTTGTTTCATATGCATATAGATCAATATGCTGTTGTAATTTAGCACATCGTTTATAATCTGAAACTGTATCTCGTTTCTCGTAAAATTGTTGTATACGAGTTAATAACTTAAGTTTTTTGTCATTATCAAAGTCTGTTGGCCAATGGTCTTCGTCGACAATCAAACAATAAACTTCTTCAATACATAACTCTAAAAAATTCTCTTTCATTTTCATATAACACTAATATAAGTAAAATTTTACAAACTACAAAATTATTTGTTCTTTTTTTTGCCACGTCGCATATTTAACTGCCATCGAGCTAATCTACCCTTTTCGCCTTTTGATTTAGCAAATTTTTCTAACTGTGCAATCGTTGCCCCTTTTGGAATTCCAAGTCTTTGACTCAATCCTTTTCTGTCAGGATTTTTACCGTCTGCAAAATTTTCATCTACTTCATCATACCCAGATCCATATGGCGCAGCTTTACCGTCATGATCTGGTGCTACATTTTCATCATATGGCATAAATTCTGATGTATTTAATTGGTACCAGTCTGGCTTATGGCCTCGTGATAGTTTTGAATGGTAATCTATTTCATTGATAGACTGATTGTCATGACCACATTTATGACATATATATAAATCATCTCCGCCGTCTTTTATATTCCAACTCCAACCACAATTATCACATTCAATTTTATTGCCTACAATAATTTCTTTCAATATGTCTAATAATCGAATCATGTTATATGTTAGTTGTTCTATCTAATCTTTTTCCTACTGATTTCCAACATAGTAATTTAAAAAATGCATCAACATATTTTGCCCTATCATTTTTATACTTAAGATAATATGCATGTTCCCATAAATCTATTCCCATAAGTATCTGACCCGGCTCATTTACTACATCCATATATGGATTATCTTGATTAGCTGTATTAACTATACGTAATTGTCCTTTATCATATAACAGCCAGGTCCAACCAGATCCAAAATTACTCGTTGCTTTATCTTTAAACTCTACTTTAAATTTTTCTAATGTTCCAAACTGTTCTTTAATCATAACATCAATATCACTGCCTTCTTCTATCTTACCCTTGTCATCCGGATTAAGTTGATTGAACCATATTGTATGATTATAAAATCCACCACCGTTATTTCTAACAGAATTACTATATTGTGTTACTCCTGATAACATAACCTTTGCAGCTGTCATTTGTCCTTGATTGAACATCACGGGTATATTCTCTTCTTTGATAGCCTTATTTAATTTATCAATATATCCTTTATAATGCTTATCATAATGTAGTTTCATTGTTTCTGCATCAAAGGCTGGCTCATAATCTTTAAATTTCCAATCTAACTTCACCGGAACGAATTCAGTCTGAGCTAACTCCTCTGTCAATATACTTTTAAGTTTAATCATCTTTATAATCCTCATCTAATTCTGGGTGAAATCCTAGATAGACATTTTTAATATCACCAAACGATTTACCATCGCCTTTTAATTCTGCTGGTACTATATTATCTGGAGTATCATACCAATAAGCAACATCATAGCCTCCATCGGCTCTCCATTTAACTATTAAGCCTCTTGCATTTTCTTTACTATCTGCTTGTAGTACTATCTTCTTACCTTTAGCTAATAATATATCTGAATGTTGTTTGACTTCTTTTGGTATCTCTTTGTAATCAGTGCCTTTAATAAGGTCAGCTAATTTTATTTGTTTTTCTGCCATTTTATTATCCAATTGGATCTAATTGATCACTTGTTTTTGATAATACATCTCCTGGTTTGAATGTATCACCATTATTAACTACTCTGTATTTAACTATCATTTTATCTGCTAGCTTAAACATTTTTTGTATAATTCCCATTGATCCAAAATGATCACATGATGTATTTGTATTTTTAATAAAATCTCCTACTTGAAACATATATGGTTCTGATATAGAATCTATTGGTGCATGATCTTCTTTTATTGATTCGACTTGAATTCCTCTTCTTTTTAACAGCTTTTCAATTGTTTGATATGCCTTCTTATAATCAGCTCTAGGATGTACCATTCCATTTTTCCAATTAGCATATCCATCTAATGCTCCGTTATACATTGCCTTTAATTCATCATCTTTAGTAGTATTACCAAATACAAAAGGTCCTATCCATGCTTCATTCATTGACTTTTCAAATATTTTTAAGTTCTTTATTGGTAAACTATCTTCTGTATCATCATTATATCTAATGTCAGCAATTTCTTTATCGCCTGAAATATTATCTACTCTGCCAACTAAGCCATCTTTATTAGTTACATAAGAACCCTTTTTAATAACTGATTCTGGTAAAGGTATTGAATCTTCATATTTCAGTTTATTATACCACTGATTTGAAAGAATATAATTACCAGCAAAATCTTCTAATTCTTTTTCGCTTCCAAATGAATGACCACCTTTATCGATGTCATGTCCTTTGTAATATAGGTTGTAATGAGCTCCTCTTGAAGTCTCTTTAGTTTTAAGATAAACTATTTCGTCATTGCCAATAAATTTATTTGGCATCTTAGCCTCTGTAATTACTGATTCTGCACGTAAATTTCCTTTTTCAGCTTTTTTACTACTAAATGGAATCTTATACATTTTCATTAATTTTCTGTAATCTGCTTGTGTTTTAAAAGGCAATTTAAATAATGGTTCTCCATCTACTATTGCTCTTTTAATTTGATTAAGTATACGATTTTGAAACTCACTTCTTTTCTCTTCTTTTGCAATAGCATTTAATATTGCTGTCTTCTTTTCTTCTGGCCGATCAACTTCTTCGTTTACTGATTCGTTGTTTATTTTATCGCCAGCCTTTTTTGCTGCTTTATACGCCTTACTTCCTTTGGGCGCTGGCTTCTCTCCACGTTTCCTTTTTGCATGTATATTTGCCCAAAGGCCATCTTCCGTAATAGGCTCATCCTTTAATGCTTTTTGTTTATCTTTTAATGCATCTTCTTCTGCATCTAACGCTTTTTGTCTGGCCTTTAAAACATCTTTAGTTATTTCACCTAATTCTAGTGATTCTTCTGTTGTTTCTGCTGCCTCATCTTCTGCTTCATTTTCTTTAGCATCTTCTTCTGGAGTATCGCCTGTCATTGCTTTTGTATATGTGGCAAGATCAATAACATTACCACCTACTAACAAGTGATCAATTTCTCTATAATCAAATTGTATCATATCACCTGCAGGCGTCATTCCAGAGCCTATCAATGGGTCTGAAATTTCATACATGTCCGGTATAATCAAATATTGATCATTGACATAAACTTTTAAAGGTATGCCCGTTGCTTTAAATTGTGCTAGCACAACATTACTAAAATATTTTGGAATGTCCATTCTTAACTTTCTTATGTTTAAATATAAATATACATTGATAAATTATTTCCAGAAGATTTGAATACTTAATAAGGTAGCAGCTAAAACTAATGATACTGCTGTTTTCATATTAATTGATTCTCCTAAAAAAATATATGTTAATAAAGTAAAACTCATCATACCTAAACCGAATCCTATAAATCTTCCTGGCCATACTTGCCCATCAAAATATTCAGCTGAATATCTAGTTGCATATATAAATAAATATGTTACCGGTGCACTGGTTATTATTGATATTAGCATTGGGTGATCATGTACCCATTTATTGAAAAATTGTGCATTGTTGATGAACCAAGATGATATTTGTGCAATTGCAAAAAACGTTATAGCTATTATTATTTTATTCATATGTATAATATAATAAAATAAAATGTAAAAACCTAATCTATTTTACTAGTTTAGTAACTATTTTTATATTAGGATACTTGTCTTTTAGTATATCAACTGCTTTAATATTCTTAGGCGAATCATCTATAAAGAATATATTAGTATAACCTTTTTTGATATGTCGTTCGATCCAATTAGATTTTAATTTTGGATCTGCTCCTGCAACCCCTACTACATATGGACTTATATTATGTTGAGTCTTGAAAAAATGATTTAAAGGATATGCAATAGCGCGTGCTGTTAACACAGTAACTTTATTTTGAGGATTACGTAATGCTGTTTTTAATTTATCAATATTTGTTTTAATTGCTCTAGGATTTCTTAACATTTTATTGAAGTCTCTAAAATCAAATGTATCTCCAGGCTCTTCTTTATATACTGCATAATCAGCTGGATCTAATTTAAGTTCTTTACCATCACGTTTCTTAACGTAAATATATGCATCTGACCTTGCCAATGTATCATCAAAATCAAATACGTATAATGATTTGCGTTCGTTTAATAAATGCTGTAATCGTATCATTTCTTTTTGAGCATATTTTTAACTGAATCAGGGCCGGCCCACATTCTACATGACCAATATCCTGCAGATGTTCTATCTTTCTTTTGATCACATTTGTGTCTTGCTTTAAAAGATTTTCTTTTAACTGGATCTTTAGTTTTTATACTTAATCCTGTACCATCGCCGAATGTTACCTTTTTAATATTATCTGTCTTTGGATTCTTAACATATACTTGAAATTTCTTATCACCAGTTGTTCTAGTCACTTGGCCTAATTTTACTTTACGGCCTTGATACTCTGCTTCTTGCCATAGTACTGGTTGAGAGTGTTCCCATATCTCTAATCTTAATGATTCATTAACCTTAACACATTTGTCTTTGCCATTCTCTGTTCCTGCATATCTATATCCGTCCCAACATGCCTTACCATCTGCGCCTTTAATCTTGGCTTCTTTTAATTCTTGTTCTAACATTTCCTTAACCTTTTTAAGTAGTCCTTTATGTTTTGTCGATGCATACTTATCAACATCTCCCTTTGACATACCAGTAGCTACTTTACCTGCTGCACCCTTCTTAGGAATATCACCAGATTGCATAGCTTTCACTACACCGAAAAACTTCTGTTGTTGTTTACTCTTTGCCGGCATCAGATTTACCACCAAATATCTTACCAGCTTCAGCAATACCAAAACTACCAAGTGTAATAATAACAAATGAATTGTAAATGAATTCATTAATTACCAACGGATCACCTAACCATCCTGTAATAATATCTGCAGTTGCAAATATTACCATTACTGCAAATGATGCAAAGCCAACTACATTTTTTTCATTGACATCATTTTTATCTTTAAATATATCTCTAAATGACATAATATTTCTCCATATATAATTTTGAAACTTTTTAAACATAACATAACCTTTTATTTTTATTTATAATTGTTTTAACATTTCTACTAATTCTGGTTGAGGGAAACAATCAAACTTATCTTTCCTAACACTGGTATGTGACCACAATCCAAATTGTTTTGCATTATATGCATCTTCGTTAAATTCAAATGCATCCTTCGGGTGTATTCCATCTTTTAATAATTTAGGAATTCCATTAACCAAATCCATTTTAGGATAAATATCCTTAAGGTGAAGTAATAATAACCTTAGACTCTCTATTTGTTTATCTGAATAAGCATGCCAATATTGATGTCCTCTGAACTTATATCCTAGATCACAAACATATTGAGGCTTAACTTCAACATTAACATAAGTATAATACTTATCACCTTTTTTTGTTAGATATCCAAAGTTGTTTAATTCAACTCCACCTGAAAATTTAGAAATAGCAAATTTACCTACTTTACCTAAATGCCATCCTAAGTAATTGTCCGGAAAACATTCTACTACTACACCATCATATTTAGCATCTTTACCTTTTACATTAGTTCCGCCTATACAATATTGTGTTGCTACTCTACCTCTTTTATCTCTATTCCAATTCCCTATAGTGTTATAAGGATTATCCCAGCCTGCTGTATGATGTATAAAGAAACCTAATGGTTCTATCTTACCATAATCTCTTACAAATTCATCTCCGTCTAGATAAAGTCTATCTATTTCTAAGCCATCTTTAGTTGTGTACCATCCTAAGGCCTCTAACTTACCATCTTTATCAGATGCTGCATCCCATTCTGTTCCGGTTAAATCTGTATCAACACCTACTATAGCTTCCCAGGTATTTTTACCTACTAATCCATCTACACCTAATCCATTTGTTTGCTGAAATTGTTTAACTGCTTTTTCGGTGCCTGGTCCAAATACACCATCTGCAGATAATCCTAATGCTTCTTGTAATTCTTTAACATTAGATCCGCGAGATCCTTTTTTCAATAACATATATACCCTTTTAAATAAATATACTATACATCTTGCTTATCATAATCTATTACTGACAATTCTTCTGAAGATTTTTTTATTTTTTGTTTAAACTTTTGAGGTCTCTGTGGACTCTCATTTTCGTAACGTTCTATATCATTAATATTAATCTTTCCCATTATTCTGGAATCCTTATTTTTAGTTTTTTGATCTTATCCAAGAACTTTTCTACCGATATATATTTTCCCTGATCAGTTACTATCTTAAAATGTTCTACTACTGGATTATCTTCTTCAACTGCTTTATTTAATATCTTAAATCCAGTGTTGGCCCAAAAAACTTTAAAGCCATTGTCCTCACCCAATTGATTGATATCATTAATAACTGCTTCTTCTGTGTCGCCTGGATATAAAATATAATAACGCATTTACTATAAATATTCGTTTAAATTTATTTTAGGATTCCAGCCTAAGACTTCTTTAGCTAATGTTGATTCACATAATGTATTTCTAGCTTCGCCTGGTTTGCTTTCTTTGTATACAACATCAATATCTAACATTTTAACAACTTCATTTACTGAAATATCTTTTCCACGTCCTAATTCAAATTCATGTCCATATGCATTTTTTTCCATAATCAAAATTAAAGCATTTACTATATCATCGACATGAGTAAAATCTCTACGTTGTTCGCCATCACCGTAAATTTCACACTGAATTCCATTTTCTATATTATTCAGCCATCTACCAATTAAAGTTGTATAACCGCCTTCTAATAATTGATATGGCCCATAAACATTATAAAAACGTGCAATAGATGCTTTTAATCCAAAATGTGTCTGATATAATTTAATAATATCTTCTCCTATATCCTTACTGAATGTATATGGATTTTTATATCTTCCACTATGCTTCGAAGATGATCCTGCATAAATTAAAGGTATATTATTTTCTGTACAAAATTTAACAACTTCATAAGTTCCATTGAAGTTTGTATTAATGTAATCTTCTGGATTATCAAATGAAGGTGGTATTCTTGCGATCGCAGCCATATGAAATACAACATCAAAATTAATAGCTAAGTCATATATATTTTGAATATTGCCTATCCAATATGTACAACCATTTAGTTCATTTTGTTTAAGTCCGGTAGTATAGTTGTCTAAAGACTCAACTTCATGCCCATCATTTAATAATCGTTTGATAATGTTAGTGCCTATAAATCCCGCACCTCCTGTTACTAGTATTTTTAATTTTTGCATACGATTAAATCTCTTTCATATTTAGATAAATTATTAATAAATATTTTTATATTGCCTAGTTCAAACTCTCCTATGTCAGCACTATCATCAATTATCTCTGACAATTGACTAATAAGGTCCATATCTGTTTGATAAAAATTATGACCATCTATTTCAACGATTATATCATGTGCACCTTGCGTATATTGACTATCAATATCTTTTACTCTTTTATTCAAATCAAAACTAGTTTTATCTTGTTCTTTACTAATATAACTATCAGTATTACCATCCGTATATATAACACTACACCATGGTTCTAGAACTTCTAACATACTTTCAGAACAATTTTTTATAATGATACCAGTATCATACTTGGAAGGAACTATTGGCTTCATTAATGCATCATGTTTACAGAAATGCCCCCATTTTCTAATAAACTCTCTAGTAGATTTTTGATTTTGTGTTAACCATTCATCTGTCTCTCTATTCTTCATAAACACTTCACCATTAGGATTTCTTTTTGCTCCATCTGCAAATCTTGACCCTCTACAAGTCATATGATATACATAACCTTTCCATGTCTGAACAAACTTAATTCCATTCAAATGAAACCGATTAAATATATCTGTATCTTCTTTTGATTGTGGAGCAAATATTTTATCATGACCGCCTATATCTTGAAAGTCCTTTTTCCAAAATGCCCATGGAGCAAATATACCTTCTGTTGGTTCTTTAGCCATTCTAGCATTAGAAATAAATTCTAACAATTCATCTTCTTTAAACTCTTCAGGCTCTATTCCAAAATCTTGTAGTATTTTTTCCGGCCCTTCTGGATGTAATGGCGGCTCTATTCTAGTAAGAGATACGATTGTTTTTTCTATCGGTTGATAATATAATGCATCTCCAGTATGAGCTATATTAAACATATTAGATTCAATTGCATCTAATGCCCCGGGGCACAAATACATATCTGCATGATATATCATACATATGTCATTACTTGCTACATCATTAACTAATGTATCATATAATATTGTATGTCCTAATCTTGTAGGTCCTTCATTTCTAATTGCTTTGAAATGAATATCTTTTTTCATCATTTCTAGACACCATTCCCAAGTATTATCTTTATCGCTGAAGTCGTCTGCTATACAGATTTCTACTTCATGATCTCCCTGATTCTTTCTAATCGAATCATATGACCATTTAAGATATTTTAAATTGTTCCTTGAAGGTTGTATTAAACTTATTTTCATGATATAATTCTTTATAATTACTTTTAGCTTTGTTACTACAATATAAATAAAATTCTTCGTCTTTCCTAAGATTTTCTGCTATTTTTCTTGCTTGTTCTATATCGCCATCTGGCACTGATAACTCTGGATGAAGATATTTTTGTGTATTGACATTGTCATATCCTATACATGGAATTCCTAAATATGCACAATTTAGATTGAATGTGCCCGCAGCTGCCGTTCCTAACTGTACTCCATATTTACATTTAGATAATTCATATATCCATTGTGTCCAATCAATCCATGGAAGATGATTTATATCAAGCAATGTTTCATCAGATTTCATTCTTCCGGTTGTTGGTGATGTTATCTGATCACTTAATATTTTACCAATTACATATGAATCAAATCCTCTATAGGCAGTTACCCAGTTGCCACCAACCATCACTCCACTTCTATCTCCATCATATGTTTTAATATGATCAGTTATCATTAATGTTGGTAATAGTCTACACTCTACATCTGTAATGCCACTGTAATATTTTATATCCATATCATTATGACAATATATTATGTCCATGGATTGTAGTATGTTATGATACCATAACTGTGTTTGTACAGATGCTCCTTGCCAATACCAATATGTACTTTCTTGCATAGTTGCTATTTTTGTACATACCTTACGCATACTATCTATTAATGGATATTCATATAATGAGTCTTTATTTTTAGGAATAATAACTATACCTAAATCAAAATGTTCGTTTATAGTATGTATTTGATTCACCGGATAATGTGTTGCATCTAAAGCACACATCCATGCTACATCAGTTCTCATATTACTATAATTTCTAGGTATCTTACCAACAAATCCAGATTCTGTAAAAAATGCTATCTTCATTTGAAATCTTGTTTTATATTAAATTGTTCTACTAATGTCATTCCTTTTTTAGAACATTGAAATTCTGTATGAAATCCTTTAATCTGTTCATCTTGAAAGTATGATCTATTTTTTTGAGACCAAAATGATTTTAATCTTAGTTTTTTTTGAGTATATTGATCACTAATATCAACAAATAAATTAGGTTGCCACATTCGTTGTGTCGACGGAGACATATATTCAATTAATGATACTGATTTAATTCTAGTCAATGCATAACCAAATTTAGAAACTAAACGATGTTCAAAGTGTGAATCATGTTCATTGGTCAACAATATTGCTTGATGATTAGTTAGATAATTAGTTTCTATGTAATTAATCCATGCTGCTTCATCCATAGATTTAAATGAATCAGATATCCCAAATTTTAATGATACGTTATCTACTCCTGTCCAGAAGTTAGTTACTTCCTTTTTACGAGGGTGTTCATTTGTTTTATCAAAATCACCTCCATGGGTCAATGTAACAATATCAAATTGAGTATCACTATATTTTATAATAGTGCCGGCCATTGAATATTCAACATCATCAGGATGTGGAGATAAACATAATACTTTATTATATCCTAAAAATTTCATATAGATTTAAATGGTTTATCTGTAAATATTTTTATTCCTCTTCGTCTTAAGAAATCTCTTAAGTCTTCACTGACATCATTTTCATAGCCATACATAATCTTTTCATTGACATCATATATTGTTTGATTATCATTTTGTATTAATATGATCTGCCCATTTACATATTTAGCTTTTGCATCAATCCCTTTCATCTCATGTAGTTTATACCAATCTCCTAATATGCTCCATACGATGGACTCTTTCTTAGATTTACTTAAGTTTATAGGATAATAATTTTCCTTGATAACTTTACATGGACTTCCGGCTGCTAAACTTCCTGCAGGTATATTTTTATTTACAGTCGAGCCAATTCCAATAACTGTATTGTCTCCTATTTTTACATTTGGTAATACTATACATCTAGCTGGCAACCAAACATTGTTACCAATTTTTACAGGACCAAAGTCTGCAGGAAATCCTTGCATTACATCTAGCCATGCACCATGAGTCCATATCATCACTTCTCCACCTATTCCGGAGTTATCTCCTATATGTACTTCATCTGATGGGTTGATTATTGTTTTTTCAAATATACCTACATTCGATCCTATATATACATTTGAATTCGGTCCATTACATCCGCCGCGGCCGATTTCAACTCCTTCACACATGTATAATCCTTCCTTTGCAATAAACTTATTACATCTGATTGTACATCCATCCTTTATTACAGAATTTGCTCCTAATGTAAATACATTGCATTCTATTATAACATTTTTGCCTATAACAGCTGTCGGATGTATATTTTTTATTGTTCCCATACGTCTTTCCATGTATATGATTTATAATTTGGATTAAATAGATTAAGGTAATTTTGTTCACACATTTTATTTGCTTTCATATACCAGTCATGTGTCAATCTTTTACCTCCTGGATCTTTATCAGCTAAATGATCTTCTCCGTTAATGTATTTTCTTTTATTTTTATGTTTTCTATTATGTACTAATAAAATGTTTTTTATAACATATTGTGGTATATTACCCAATACCTTATTTGTCATTTGCATAAATGCCGTATCTTCATGTACAAAGAAAACTGATTTAGGAATGTTTACTCCTGCTTTGACTACTTCGGATGATATAACTAATCCACAACCATTAAATTTATGTGGCGAAACAATTTGAACATCTAATTCATCTGTTCTATCATTAATCTCATTCATTTCTTGCTTATTCATATCATATCTCAAACTCCACCAATTCTTTTCATCTCCGCCTATAAAAGGCTTATCAGTGAATTCTGGATGTTCTAATACTTTCCATGTTTCATCCCACATCTTACATGTTCCAAAAAATCCTAAATATTTTGAGTTAACATCCTTTACTTGATTATGTAAACTATCTAAAACTATAAACATTTGATTAGGTAATATAGCATCAGATTCGCCCCAAATAAGAACATCTGATTGGTCGCAATAGTTAGAATTAAACTCTTGTCTATAACTTGACACTGTAACTAAATCTGATGTTACTCTGGCGTTACATTTTACATTTGTTATAGTACTCAAAATTTCTTTACGGCATGTTTCTAATCTAGATTCACTTATACATTTTTCAAGATCTTGATTTAAACATATTGTAAAATCAATTAATACTTCGCCGTCGTATGCAGCAACAGCATCTTTTAAAGAATCAACATACTCTCCAATGATATCTACTTCATACCACTGCACTAAACATCCTATTGCAAATTTAGTTTTCATATAATTCTTCATAAGTTCGTTTCATCCAATACATTGTTTTCTTAGCACCTTCATTATCTGGTATTGCATTGAATTGATATATTCCTTTTAATACTTTAGTAAATGTCATTTCATCATCTAATATTTCTTTTCTAGCTAAATCAGCCATACAATATTGATAATGTAAAAACTTCATCTCCATTCCAGATAAGTTAACTATATAATTTATCAATGGCTGATCTGTTCCTACAGCAAAATTACTTTGCATCCATAATATACGATCTCTATGTACTTCATAAAACTCATGTAGCTCATTAAATAATGGCCTATGTATTTTATTTACTACTTGAAAGCCGGCGTTGAAATATTTATGTAATGGAAATGTATCTTCAAAAATATGTTTTCCATAATTTTCTAGACTCCTACATACCCAATCCATACTACCCTCTGTATTAGTCACAGTATATTTATGATCAGTTAATTCAAAGAAATTAGGACACTCTGGATGTATAACACAATCAGCATCTGTTAAACAAATTTGATCATATTCAACTCCCTGCGCATCTAATAAGTCAAATGCCCAATATCTATAAAAATTAGGTTTACAATATTCTGTATCAAATATTGGTTCATCTAATACAAATAAATCACAATTATTTTTATCACACCAGTGTTTCCAAGAATCTATTCCATACTTGTATGGAGCACTTCTATATTCCTGACCTGGGAATGTTATTGCTGTTAAAAATACTATATTACGCTTCATAATTATGCTTTATCAAGTTCCATACTTGACCCATTAATTGACTTCTTTGCATTTTTTCAAATCCCGTAAAGAACCAAAGATATCCATGTTTAATAAAGAACGGCGTATTATCTTCTTTTAATTGCCAGTTATGTCCTAACATTTCTTTTCTATGTAAATGAGTTAGTTTCCATGTCACTGGCATATCTAAATTCAATTCAATATTATTTTTTTGTAACCAATAATTGAATGGTGTTTGTTCCGTTCCTTTTCTTACTTCTTTATCTTGTAATATAATGAATTTTTTTGAATTATCATAATATAATTGCCTAAAAGATTCAAAAAAGTTTCTATGAGATTTATTAAATATAATAACACCAGAATTAACATATTTGGTCATATCTAATTTAAAATTAAAAAAAGATTCATATCCTTTAACACTTTCATATACCCATTTAAGATTATCTAAATCATTCCATGCTACAAATCGATGATCAATCTGTTCAAAGATATTTGGCGCGTCCCATTTAATTATAGAAGATGCATCTGCTAAAAATATATTATCTGCATCTATTCCACGTTCATCTAATATATTCCAACAATGTATTGCTTTTTGCCAATTTGCTCTATGTAATGATATATCTGAATATGGCTGATCAAATACTACTAATTCAACATTATTTTTATCACACCAATACTGCCATGATTGTTTTGAATAGTCCATCCAATCAAATCCACCATACTTAGTAGATAGAGAATCATTTTTTATTCCAGTCCAAAATACTATATTATGCTTCATTTTTTAAATACCAATTAATTGTATGTTCTAACCCTTTATCCAACTCCGTAAAATCCATGTGGGCTAGTTCACATGAATCTAAATCTAAATTTTTATTTTCTACAGAGTCAAATATTCCCTGCCATAAGACTTGTCCTTTAAAATTCATGATATCAACAATTCGATCTACGACGTGTTTTAAAGAATAGTAATTATTATTAGCTATAGTTTTATGTCCTCTTTCTTCAATTGAAGATTCAATTTTATTAATTACATCATTAACAAATATAAAATTTCTAGTATGATCTGGATTGCCGATTATTTGTAAATCACTTCCGGATTTATTTGCTTTATTACATTCTTCAATTATAAATGGAATAAAACCATTATTACTATTTTTATAGTTCGGGCCATATACATTACTTAAGAAAAAGACTTTTGAGTGTAGATTATATTGCTTATAATATTCGTCTGATAATATTTTTTTAATAGTGTGATTGTATGAATCACTTATAAGTGATTGTTGTTCATTAAAGAATGCATTTACAGATGCTATTACTATTAATTTTCTAACACGCATAAGTTGACAAGCTTTAAAGATATTAATACTCATACGAATATTTTCATCAAAATAGTCTGCACTATTTTTATATAACAACTTAGAGCTCAATTCTTTACATGCTGAATGTATAACTACGTCCGGTTTGTATTGATTAAAACATTTAAGTGTGTCATTAAAATCTAATAAATTAACATCAGATCCTGACAATTTAGTTCCTTGTGTAAAATTTGACCCTATAAATCCACTACCACCTAATATTAATCTCATAATTGAATTACTCCTTCTGACTTCCACTTATTTAAAAAATTTTCAATAATAATTTTATCAACAGCATTTACATTCAATGTACTATCAACTATAGTTTGCCAATCTTTTCTTAGACGTGCATGTTTAAATAGATGACATGTATTAATAACTCCGTCACTCACGCCTAATATAGATCTTTGTTTTGTATTGCCACTTCTTTCCCAATCCCATAAATTATTAGCTGATTTTATTGATTCTAAAAAGAATTTTTTAGACCACATAGACCATATAGCTGATATCTTTCCTGGGTATGTAACTTTATCGTTTAGGTATAATAAATTTTTACCGTTTATATTATCAATTTTACTATAATTTTTATTAGAAAAATCATTATTTAATGAGATCCTAGGAATATTATCAGTTTTCATTTTTTTATACAGCATTTCTATTAATTTAGTATCTATCAATTCAATTGGTAAAAAATCATCAACAGTAAAAATAAAATGTTCATCTTTTATCTTTGACATACATTCATAAAGTTTTTTTGTTACATGATCCGGGCCTTCATCTACGCCCATGGATATTAATTCAAAGTTTTCTGCAAATTTAAAATTTTCTGGATAGTCATAACTTAATACTTTTACTCGAGGATTTGAAATATAATATTTATTAATAAAATATTGCATTGCCTCTACAGCATGTATAGATTTATTTGATGATAATATATAGATTGTCATAAAATAATTTCATTTTGTGCATTATATCTCAAATAATCAATATCATTATAATTATAATTTTTTAATCTATAGTTTTTCCAGTCTCCTGCATACGGTCGTTTATTATTAATACATCCTGCTAACATATCAATTCCAGCACCTATATCTAAATAAATTGCTTTCTTATAATTTTTAAACGTATGTAATATGCCTGACTTAGCGTGACCTATACCTAATAAAAATATATCAGCTTTTGAGTTTCTTAATTGGTCTCCTACAAATTTTTCTACTAATTTTATATCATCTGCTGCATACTTTTGAGGAAAATGTATATAGTCTGTAAATGATTCTAGTCCTAAATAATTTTGATATTCTTTATGTTGCATCAATTCTGCAATTACATTTAATTTTTCACTTGCTCCCAACAATCCAATACGGCCTTTGAAATTTTCAAAAAACCATTTGTTAGCAACCAATCCATATCCGTACTCCGCAGGATAATCTATTTTTCTATTAATTACATTACGAAACATGTTTCTGTTCTGCGGATATATTTCACATGTATAATAATCACATTTCTGAGCGCCTTCTACAAATTGTTCATGGCCAATATCATCATATGATTTACTCAAAGCTCTTTTACCAGGACTAGCACTACCTACTGCATCTTTAGTTAAGAATCTATAATCACCATCTCCAAATTTATAAAATGTAGCAGATGCTTTAGTATCTACTAATTCTGTTATATGCGATTTGAATTTTTCTAAATCTTTTTGAAACTCTGGATATGTATTTTCGTTATGAAAACATTCGTGGCTATCTAAGTTTATTGTATTATTAATTTTATATATATCTTGATACATTTATTGCTTATTTTTTTGTTCTTCGTATTTGTCTTTGAATTTTGAAATTCTCCATTCGTCTTCATAATTTTGCATCTGGTATCCTAATTTCATTTTTGAACTTTTGGGCACTGCTATACCGTCATCACATCGTTGACATATACTAGCTTTGCCAGCTTGAATTTCTTTAAATCGATTTGTCTCAAATAATGTATGATATGGCATATGTAGTAAATTACCGATCGGCTCTTCCAAGCCATAATCTTGACAACATAATTGTACATTGCCATCTGGTAATAAAATATTATGTATAATTCGATTGCACCAATTATTCTTCCAAAGCGCTTCGCCTGTCAATTTGCCTAGGTTGCCGGCTCTTGAATTTAATCCTCTATTTTTATATCCTTGACTTAAAATTCTTTCGCCAGCATGTTCTGCAATTTCTGGATGTAACATATATTTTTTATCTAAGTCGTCTGGATTGGCACTATGTGTATGCCAATGTTTATTAATTTTAGCATCTAACATATAATCGACTAAATCTAAATATTCATCTGAAATTATTTTACCTGTTTCTTTTCTTTTAGCTGCTGTATTTCTGCCTATATTTTCAAAATATGTCTTCGATGGTAAATGAAGATTAAATTCTTTAAATTTTAGTTTAGATAGCCTATCAATTTGATTTTTAGTAATACACATTAACGTAGTGTTAATTAATGTTTTATGTCCTTTATGGTATGCATGTTCTACCATATCTATTGCTGCGGGATTTTCAAATGCTTCTGTATATCCCGCAAAATGTATATCAACTGATTCATGAACGGTGGATAAACATTTTTTAAATGTTTCTAATGACATCATAGTTTCACGATTCTTATCTTGTTTTAGATATTCATCCATAAACAACATATGAGGATTATTGATATCATCTCCAGCTGATAAAAGATTATTTTTTAGATTTGTTATATGTGCATTTTTTAAATATCGTCTGACTAATTTAGTCTGAGGACAATATTCACACATATTAATACATCCAATTTTGGTAGTTATTTCTAGTATATAATGCACTTATAAATTTTCATTAAAATATTTGTTAACCCAATAGATGACATAATCAATATCTTCTTCTGTCATGGCAGGATGTACTGGTAATGATACTAATCTTAACCATTCCTTATCTGCTATAGGAAACTTTGCATCTGGGTGGGTCATATTCTTTTTAATGATTTCATATTTATGTAATGGTTTGAAATGTACTGAAGTATGTACATTTTTACTAGCTAAATAATCAATTAGATCTCCTCTATGTTCCGCAGGTACCTTAGAACAATAATATTGAACTGTCTCTGTATGTGGTGGTCTCTCTATACATTCATGCAATTCTTTATTATATCGAGCCTGGACATGTCTTCTCCATTCCAATATTTTAGGTAATTTTTTCATCTGTTCTAAACATATTGCAGCTTGTAAATCGATCATATAACATTTATAGCCAATCTTATCTACTTCATAATCCCATGTATATCCAGGCTTACCGGTAACCGTATCTTCCTTTGCAACTCTAGAGTATGTAGATGATACACCAAACCAAGTCATCTCTTTTAATTTATTATATAGCTTTTCATCATTCAAAGTAATCATTCCACCATCACCACATGGCATTGTTTTAACTGCTTGAAATGACCAAATTGCAATATCACCTTTTTGGCCTGCACCCGGTGTATAACAACTATGTGCACAATCTTCGATTATCAATCCATCAAAGAATTCTCGGATCTCATCAATAGGAGCTGGAACGCCTGCTTCATTAACAGCAATTATTGCTTTTGTATTAGGTGTTATTGCCTTCCTAACTTGTTCTGGATCTATATTCATGTTAATAGGATCTACATCAACTACATTTGTAGTAATATTTTCTTGCCATAATGGAATCATTGCTGTTGCCATAAAGGATATTGTAGGATTAATAACATCGCCATCCTTTATATCCATAGCCTTCATTACCAAATCTTGTCCATGGGAATTACTAGTAACTGCAACAGCATATTTAGCTCCTACCATTTCTGCAAATTCTTTTTCAAATTTAGATACTAATGGACCTTTACCCCACCATCCACTTTTTATAACTTTTGATAGTGCATCTATCTCTTCTTGACCGCCTTCCGGACGAAGTACTGGTAACATTGTTTTTCTTAGTTTCATATTCTATTCTTCTTTAAATATTTCAATGCATAAAACATTATTATCATTTATCATTATCATAGTCCCATCTTTACATTTCATTTTTGTAAATTGTCCTTGTTTAATACTTTTTGGCAATATTCCATGATAAGTACGTTTAATGCCATCAACAAAATGTATTATTTGAGTAACACATTCTCCCTGTTCATTAACCGTTGATTTTAAGTTTTGCATTTATTAGTTTAATATAATGATTTTTTTTCATAACTCAAAGTAGTTTGTTATAAAAGTTTTCAAATTTTTCATATAATTCTTCTGGTGGCGCATCATATAATTTAAAGTTGTCATATTTATCAAATATCTCTACTTTTTCCAAATCGTTAGTAAGATCACGTTCCCATTGATATTTTAATCTAAATCCTTCTTGTTTAGTTTGCTGTGTAAATGTAGCTGCGTCTTTAACAAAGAAAGGAAATACCGCGGTGCCAGATGCTCCATATATACTACATATTGTTGATTGTATCAATGCTATCTGGCGTTCGACTGAATCTTCGCCTTTAAAAATAATCGATTTGATATATTTATTGTTTCGTTGATACATTTCTGTATCTTCCATCGACAATCCGCCGCCTGCAGATGATCCTTCTTTTCTTGGTATCCCGATCATCACAACATTGACGTTTAGATTATTAATTAACATATCAATAAATGTTTCCCAATGTTCGGGATTCCAATCTAATTTACATACATTACCATTTCTATATCTAATACGAGCCATAACAGCTATTGTCTTTCTATCATTATTAAATGTAATTTCTTTTTTAACAGAATCAAGTATTTCTGAACTAGCTGAATAATGTTTTGTATCTCCAAATATAGTTTCTGATAATGTTCTTTCAGCTGATATAGGAACAGTGTTAGGCCACCATACTTTAACTTCTTGATATCCTTCTGATTGATAATGTCGTGCAATATCACTAGTAAATTGTTTTAGATTGTCCGGTATAATATCTCCGCGGCCTGCAATATGTTCGCCATATGTAGCAGGATACATTAATGTATCATCTATTTCTTTAGGGTATGGAATATATGCATCTGTAAAATCTTCGTATAATATTTTACGTCCGTCAAATCCTATTGCAATTGCATCCCAATCCTTATTAGTGCATTGTTCGTTTCTAACTTTTCTTATTTCCGGTATCCACCAGCTTAATTCATAACAAAATTCTCCACACCATGGACCGAATATAATTAATTTTTTATTCATGCGTTATTCCATTTAAATTTTTAAATATTTTATGTAGATGTAATGCTAAATTATTAGGATGCATAGATTCAATAAATTTCTTTCTTGCATTTTCTACAATATATAAATAATCATTATAATTTCCTAATACTTTTGTAATTTTTTCTTCTAAATCACTAAAATCGTGTTTACAGGCAATGTACGTTTCCCCATCAATAAATACATCTGGCTTAGTATCAATATAAGACATATCTGGTTTAATTAATATTGAACCAAACATTGCGGCTTCAAGATCTCTCGGAGCCATTTCTCCGTAACCATATGGTGCAAACAATATTTTAGAATTAAATACTTTGTTATAATATTCTTCTTGAGATACTCTCCGGCCATTAATTAATTTAGCAACTTGTATATCAGTATTTAACCTGTTTATAACATCCATGGCAGGTCGTCTATAGTTATCATAGAAGTCACTTTGAACTATACCATGCTCATAACTCTTTGTTGTACTAGGATATTGAAACATTGCAGAAACATCATATTGTTTAGACCTATTAATATCATGCCATTGTACATTTATCCCCGCATAATGTGTTGATAGCCAATTTGTGCCTGATAATACTATCTTATCTGAATATTCATCGAAATCGTCTAAGACATACTCGCCGGCTCCCCAGTACTGTCTGCCTAATGACGAACCTTGTTTATATAATGATCGATCCTTTAACATACTATTTTTAAACATCAATAGCGCATTTGATTGAGTAAATACTTCATATGTACCAATTAATGATGTAGAATCTTGTCCATCTAATATCATATAATCGCCAGTAATTTTAGATAAAAATTCTAGTCCGGATGTTACTGATTCTTCTAATGAAACTTTTTTATTAATAATACTTGCTTGAGCAACCCATTCATAGTCATATGAATTACCCTGTGTAAATTCAATTCCAATTTCACGCAGTGTATCCTGTGCCCATAAATATGGACGAAATGCACATTCATTACGATGTGTCTCAAGTTCAGATAATTTTATCTTTATCATATCATACTATATAATTCGTTCTGATCTTGCTGTCTCTTTATATCTTTAGGATGCCATAGACTATATTCTTCGTTTGCCGGCAAAGTCGCAAATTGTTTGAATCCAACTAATAGTTCATGTACCGGTCTTTCCCATTGTATGCCAATATCATTTTTATATAATCTCATTTGATAATCTGGGAAGTTGATCCATCCTCTATCATTTGCATTCCAGCCCCACATTGACATATGTTTACTAGTAATGCCATCAACTTCATTAATACGTGGTACCCAATATGCTTCCACTTCTGGATTTGAATCTATAATAAATGGTAAACTCTCCATTAAGTAGTTATCTGGATATTCATCTGCATCTATAAGAAATATCCATTCTTTAGAACATTGACTAGACAAATAATTTTTATGTTTTGCAAAATTCTTTTTTAATGGATGTGAACATAAAACTATCTCATGTTCTTTATTATTAGACATTACAAAATTTTCTACATAATCTCTAACTTCTTTAGTAACATTCTCAGAATCTAGCATTACTACTATTTCATCGGATGAGTTCATATGTTTTAATAGATATTCTAATAATCGTTCTATCTCATCTCGTTCATTATGTACTAGTGTTGCATAACTTATCATACAGATGTCATCTTTTTAAGTTTAGGTAATTTTAATTTAGGTGTATCAGTGACATCTACCTTTTTAAGTTTAGGTAATTTTAATTGCGTTTCTTGTGGTACACCTTCTAATGCTTTATCTACTATTGATACAAATAATTTATTCATTTTATCTAAGCTAAAATTTTCTTTACTATACTTTAATTGTTCCTTGGCATTAACTAAATAGTTTTTATAGCTTTTAGTAACATCTTTTAATGCACCAACCACATATCCATAATCAACCGTAAACCATTTTGTTCCAGTTATCAAAAACTGATCTGCTGCAGATTTATCTATATCTTTTAATTCACCTGGCAACAATATAGATTTTTTTAGGAAATCAATATGACCGGACCAATTACTAGCTAATATTGGTTTACCTGTCAAACTAAATTCTAATAATGGCCGGCCAAATCCTTCTCCTTTTGTTAAAGATATCATAGCCTTTATCTTAGGATGATTATATAATGAATTCATTTCATTATCAGTCAAATCCCCATGTAACAAATATACTTCTGGTGCTTTATGCTTATATGGTGCAATAATTTCTTGTATACGAGTCATTAACAAATCTCTATCTATTATAGAGAAAGTTGCATGACTACTTTTTAAAATTAATGCAGGTCTATTATGTTTTGCTTTATCTTTAAATGCTTCACAGAAACATTTAATCATCATACCAACATCTTTTCTATCTTGTCCCATATTACCTCTGAGCCAATGTCCTACAAATAAATAACAAAATGGATTCTTTATAGATGATAATTCTTCTTTTACTGTATCATGGATATTATTTGTTTTATGATATATACTTAAATCAGCTCCTTCAAATAAAATTTCAGTTGGTACTTCTAACTTAAGTTCTCCTTGTTTTGCTTTTGTTTGTTGATCAACTTTATCATATATTGTATTAACAAATCCTTGTTTGGAATGTTCTGATGTCGTTATAAGCATGTCCATTCTATTTGCTCCCTCTAAGAAGTTAGCAGGTACTTGTGTAGTTTCAATTCCGGCAGTTATTCCTATATTATATTTGCCTACTTTCATAGCTTGTTTTCCGTCAGGACTTAATCCGAATTCATTAGGTACTGATATCTGTATAAAAACGTCTGGTTGTTTTGTTATGTTTTGTGTAGCAATATGTTTTATTATCTGTTCATGATCAGAGTTACCTGGCTCTAATGCATTTTGAGGGGTTGACCCCCATGGCATCGCAACTATATCAATATCATATTTCTCTGCTTTAATTAAAGCTAATACCAAATCTCTTGTATGGTTACCGTAACCAGATCGAGTTGCAACTGGTCCTTGTATTACTATGTATGGTTTCATATTATTCCTGGATTTTCTATTTTTTGTAACTGATTAATTTTATATAATGAAAACTTTTTACGTTTTGTCCAATTTTTTAAGCATGTTTCTATACACTCAATAAATCGTACTCCCATTTGTCTTGCTGACATATTAGATTCATTACCTAATATCCATTCTCTTCCAGCTTGGCCACATTCTTCTCTATCTGCAGATGGCATATCATACCAATATTTAATTGCATCACCGACATCTTTAAAGTCAACTCTATCATCAAATATATACGGTGTTTGTGGAGATCCTTGTAATGATCTATTTGTCGGGAATACTGGTTTAGCCCATTTACCTGTAGTTTTATATGTTGCATCATGATTAGTTGGAAAATGTGTATCAAATTCTATCCAATCACCTGTTGCATTTTCAAATCTACAACCGTCTTGCAATCCACCTGTTGAGTTATTTATTATAGGCGTTCCGGTATGCAATGATTCACACCATGAAATTCCAAATCCTTCATTAGATGCTATATTTACTGTAGTAGCAGACATATTATAATAAAAGTTTAATATCTTAGGTGCTACTCCATTTGTACTAAATATAACATTACAATCAGGAGCAAGAGCATTTTTAACTGCCATTAAATCTGTTCCATTATCATCTGATATTTGTGTATGCATCAATAATGCGCATTTAGATGCTTGTTCCGGTGTCAATTGATCACAAAAATGTTTAAATGCTAATATCAAATCTCCAGGCTGCTTTCGTCTAATATTTCTATTATTCCAGAACACAATAAAATCTACATTATGTTTGGCTTTGAACTCATCTTTAAATTTATTATATTCATCATAATGCTCATATGATGGAGTAATAGTACAAAATCTATTTTCATTGACTCCATGGGGAACCCATTGTACTGCCCAATCTGGTTTTGGATGTTTACGTAACACATTTTTTACTATATTTTGGGTCTGTCTAGATATGTTCATGATTAAATCACATGACTCATAAAAAGGTTCATTCCAGAATGGGTATGGAAGATCATCCCAAATATTATAATACATGATTGGAATGTGTTGACGTACTTCATGTTCTATCTGATATAGCCACTGCCAAAATCTAGGGTCTGTAAAATGTAATATTGCATCTGGTCTCTCTATGTTTATTATTTGATTCAATTTTTGTGCATTGCCATATCCAGATGATGCATAGATTCTAACATTTGCATCTGTTATTCCTGCTTCTTTGTTAACATCTGCAGATACATCAAATACCTTACCATCTTCTGGGTGTTTAACAGCTGCTCCCAATTGAACCCAATCATACATATGTGCTGTATGAATTACAAATTCTTTAGACATAGTCGCAATACCAGAATGAACTCGTAGATCATCTGATAATAATAATATCTTTTTCTTTTTTGGTCTATTCGGATCGATTTTTTTTAATTTTGGTAACTGTATTTTTTCCATATTTTCCTTGTAACTAATTTATTATAAATATTCATTAAGTTATAATAACCACCTTTTTATCTAACTTTATAGCCTGCTTTATTGCAGATTGTAATTCATTATGTTGTACTCCATCAGGTATTAATGCTATCATATAATCACAATCTTTTGCTATTAACATATTCCTATGATGAAATTGGGATACATGATATGGTTTTGCATAATATCGTTCTGACATTGCACTGTATAAGTTTTGCACTGTATGAGCAGGATTAAATTCTTTATATTTTATACCAAATTCTAAAGAGAACTTTTTTGTATGTTTATCTCCACCTTGTTTATTTCCGCTCGATATAATTATTAACTCATCATTAAATTTCTGTTTTAGATTAGTCAATAAATTTTTTATCTTACGTGTATTTTCATATTTTATACTTCCAATAACAGCTATCTTCATTCCTTCAATCTATTTTCTTTTGGACATAGATCAAACTGATCTTTGAAGTCACAATATTTACAATGCTTCTTATTCTTGCCAGGAATTGCAGGATAACTTTTGTTAGTGATATAATCACCCGTCGCTGTAAAACATGTTTCAACCCAGTTATCAATCGATCTAGTCAACACATTTCTTGTAGGCTTACCACTTGCCGGTGCATGTTCTTGTACTCTTCGTTGAGGAAACATTGCCCCCTCTATCAATTTACGTTTTACGATCATATATAATATATCAATCTTTTCAACTTCAAATCCATATTGTTCAGCAAAGTATTTCTTATACAATACCAATTGTGATGACTTCAATTTATCAGCTTTCTGATATTTGTTCCATCCCATTGTACTTGTTTTGATATCAATGATCTTAATTCTATCTGTACGTTTATCTCTTATTACTATATCTAAATAACCTAACATAAATACATTAGGATTTTTTGCTGATACAGGATGATATATACGGACTTCTATGCCTACCAATTCTTCGTTTTTAGCAGAGAAATATCTAGCCCTATTACGCTTAACAGTATTTAAAATTTCAACACCATCATTATAAAACTCTGTAAGTTGAAACTTATCTGAAAAATGATCGTCCATTTTCTTTACTGCCTCTTTATACAAAGTTTGCATTCGAGATAGTAACATGGCATTTAAATCTATTTCATCTGCTGCCTTAGCTGTCGTTTCATACATTACTGTCAGATAATGTTGTAATGTTTCATGAAACGCTGTTCCGAATAATGTATGTATACTTTGAGTAAATGTTCTTAAATTCTTAACATATGCCAATTCCCATCTCTTGGGACATTGCGCATACATAGAATATTGAGAATATGATATCTTACGTTGGCCTGATTCAGGCTCACGGTTATTAAATTTTATTATTGAATGCATACTTAAATATAAGAAGAATTTCTGTAAAAACCTAAGGATTTCTTATATTTGTTATGCATAATATTTGTCTAGAATTGCTAACTTATCTTCTGCATCAACTAGTAATGTTAATGCGTCATTAGCATCTTTCATGAAGTCATTTGCAGTATGATCTCCAATTCCCACTGCTTGATTTTCTAAAAGGTCTAATGCCATTTGTGCCTTTGCCTTATCAGCTAATGCTTGAGCTCTTAAAGCTTCTATTATTTTACTTTTTTTCATATCTACTTTCCCCATTTTTTTCTTTGTACTATTTGAGCAATCATTCCATATACGCTCAAGTCTTCGTACGTATCTTGTATATTTTCACCAACTTCGTCAGGCTGACCTAAAACAACTAATTGCTTTAATCTTTGAATCTTATCATTCATTCTAAACCATAATCCTGATAATGATAGTTTTATATCTTCTTCGGTTTCTAAATTTGTGCCAACTGAAATATTACTTGGTCCATAGTTACGTTGTTTTTTACAGAATGTTACATACATCTCAGATAATATCTTTTGAAACTCTTGTGTAGTTTCAGGATATAGTCTTTCACAATATTGAATTGCTGTTTCTTCTTTAATAGATTTTTCGACAAACTTTATGTTTGATCTCCCCGGGGTATCTTGTATTGATTTCATTTTAATAGTTGTTTTATTTCTTTATCTGATTTGCCATATTGTTTACATACAGATGATATATCATCCTTTTTCATTAATGATATATATTCCTCAGCTTCACGCTTTGATACTTGATAATGTGTTGCAAAGAATGATATTAACTCTTTGTTATACTTATCAGACTTTTTACCTTTTATATATTTACTAAAATATTTTCCTTTAGGCAATATTTCGTAATACAATTTATAAACATGTTCTTTCATTAGTGGACCTATTGTATATTGTTGAAACATATTAACAATTTCAATAAGTTCCGGTGACATAGATAGCCAACGATTAATTAGATATGGAGTAAATGATTTTTGATCCATTTCATCTAAGTCTTCCCATTTAACTTTCTTATGTGTTATTCCAGCTAAATGGTCAAATAATGTTTTAGGTTTTTTCAAAGTATCTGAAATTCTTTGTTTATATGATCACAGTCATCACATCTAAATGATGGTACTGGTGCAATTTGTTCTTTACCCGTAGGTGACATTATTGCTGATACTCGTTTAAATGCACTTACTTGTCTAAAGTATTTTCCACTACATTGTTCACATACTATATCATTCAAGTCTTCTGGCTTAAGTTGTGGTTTCTTAGGACTCTTTCCGTCCATTCCTACTATTTTACTCATTATATTTCCTATTTTATTTCGTTTAATATTTTAACGATGGTTGACATTATATGTAACTCTTTATCTACAGCAAACGAATCTTGATATTGTGACTCAGCTAAGATTAGTATGACACTTGCAATATGTCCCTTTGCATAATTATCTAGTTCATCAAATAAATACTTATGTAATGCTGAAAAATCTCTTACTTTACTATCTGCAATTAATTGCCTTACATCTTTGAATGCTGCTTTCTTATCTCTACTTGATTGTAATATATCAGTTAATTTTGACATGTAATTTGCTTGCATAACACTAGTAGCATCTATTGTTAATACTCCATCAATTACTTGCCTCTGACAGCCATTTAAAACCCTTCTAATATCAGGATAGCCGGCGTTTATAATTGTAACAAGGTCCTTATTATCATATGACACTTGTAGTTCATCTAATATGGATACTATACGATGTGCAACCTCTTTTTTGTTAGGAGGTGTTATACCAAATACCTGACATCTACTTTGTATTGGATCTATAATTTTTTCAACATAATTACATGTTAATATGAATCTAGTTGTTTTAGAGAATGTTTCCATTAAATTTCTTAATGCAGCTTGACCATTTGGAGTCATATAATCTGCCTCATCTAATATTACAATCTTCCATCTTTTAAATCCTACTGTACTTGCATAACTCTTTATCTTGGTTCTAACCGTATCAATATTATTTTCATCTGATGCATTTATATACATAATATCAGCATCTACATTATTTGCAATAATTTTTGCTAATGTAGTCTTACCTGTACCTGCTCCACCATAAAATAATAAATGAGGCACGTCGCCTGATTTAAGATATAATTTTACTTTATCTATGATATGTTCATTACCGACATATCCATCTAATGTTCCGGGTCTAAACTTCTCTACCCATAATGTATTTTCTTGATTTCCAAACATATTTTTTATTTACCTGTCGATCCATATGCGCCATCACCTCTTTCGGATTCAGCTAATTGATCTGATTCTACTAATTCTACTTTTGGATATGGCATTACAACTAATTGTCCTACTCTATCTCCTTCTTCAAATCTTTTTAAAGATGCAAAAAAGCTATCTTTATTAAATTTGTATCTAAATGTTATTTCGCCTCTGTAACCAGAATCAACAACGCCTACTGCATTTGCTAATCTTAGATCTGTTTTAGATACAGATGATCTAGGAAATAGTAGTCCGACATGACCTTCTGGTACCTCAAATGCTAACCCCGTATGATATTCAATAAAATTATATTTTTTATTGATGACATATCTAATTGCTGAAATATCCAATCCTGCATCACCTTTTTTAGCATATGACGGTGCAATTGCATTTTCTGATAATTTTTTATACTTTACTTGTATCATGCTGCTTGTAATTGTACTAAATAGTATGTAGATGTATATGTCTTACCAGTAAATGTAACTTTACCTAATCCTGCTGCCGATACTTCCAATTTTGCTGTCTCTGCATCTTTATTAGCTTGTAATATTTCTTTGAATCCGGTAGATGAAAAGCATACTACTCCCATATCTTTATGAATTGTTGAATCCACATTAAATTTAATTCTATTAGTATTTATAGAAGAATAATTAATAATAAAATCTGTCTTATCATGTTTACATTCAATACCAAAGTTTTCTGATTCTGGAATTGCATTCTTTGCTTTAATAAATTTATTAGTAAATTCTTTTGTTAAATCTATAGTAACATCCCAATCTGGTAATTGTTTCAAATCCGGTACCTGTCTTATTACAGATAAATCAGCTAACATAAATTTCATATTAACATCAGTATCTGACATGTCAATACTTACTGCCGTCGAATCCATAGCATTTACCTTTACAGTTAAATCATCGCCAATAGCTGTTAACATTTTTACTAATGCTGGTGTTGCATATACACCTAAATCATGATTACCTAAATCTAAATTAGTGGACTCAATTGATCCGATCACATTCTGATCATCTGTAATAAATTTAGTTTCTAATGTGCCATCCTTTGACACCCATTTTACAGATGTAGTAGCTCCGGCTAAATGATATCTGTTTATAAAATTTAATAGTTCTTGTTTTTTCATAGTTTTTGTAGTTCTTATTTTTATTAATTAACTATACTTAAAGATAAGGATAAATTCTCACGATTCCTAATCTTTTAATTCTTTTTCTTCAAAAAATTGATTAAATATATCTTTATTAATTGTTGTTATACTCTGTCCTCCGAATTTCTGATAATATTGCTTATACTTTTCATATGTTGTAATAGCTTTATCAGGATCTTCAAACATTTCATATATACTTTTTAACACGGCACCTAAGTTATTAGGTACCATATATTGAGCAACCTCTCTATGTGCTGCAACAATCTTGTTTACTTCTTTTATTGTATGATCAAATACATGTACATTATGTAACACCATTCTAGGAACAGCTTCTTTATTATATTGATTTAACATATCCCATTTAAAGTCTTTACATGCCGGGCAATCTAAACTACATGGCACTAATTCATCTGGTGCATCTAGTAAATCTAATTTTGCAATATTACCATCTGCATCTTTTGCTCCTTTTGGCATATATACGTCACTAAAAGATAACTTCTTAAAGTTATGTGAATGTAGATAAGTGCCATATACTGGATACTGGCCAGGTGAACTAGAATCTGTAGTTACTATTATTCTATTTCCATAATGTCTATTAAATAGTTTTTGCATTGTTGATAAAATAAAGAAATCAGATATTTTTGAAATGCCTAATAAATGCAAATACTCTATTTTAGGATTTTCAAATTCTCTGTTCTTTAACATTAATGCTAATGCCCACATAAAATCTACTAACTTTTGTGGACCTCCAATAGCCCATCCAGAAAATTCAAAATGCTTAAATTTATTATACCACCATTCATATTCTTGGGGATTCGATCCTTGTAACATATTTAGAAACTTAGTCTTACCTGATTGATGTTTTTCAAAATATGCAAAGTTATCATAACTAATATCAGCACATTCATAAAATTTATTTTCATAAACTGTCTTAGGTGGGATATCTAAATTAGCTGCTACATCTGAATTGGCCTCTAACCAATGAAATATCTTTTCTCGCAAGTCATTGCTATATTTCAATGCACCGGTTGCAATTTGATATCCTCCAGAATCTCCAAATACTAATGAATCTTTACCTAAACCAAACTGTTCACGTATATCCATTTTTTTATAATAATGCCCCGCTGTTATCAAGAAATTTTTATGTCTAAATTTCTCCGGATATGAATCATCATAAAATCTACAAGGAGTGCCAGATGCTAATTGTTCATCTTTGATTAATGCTGACGCAAATCCTCCTGCTGATAAAGACGGGAAGTAAATAAATTCTTTTTGTTTTTCTTTATTTTCCATTAAATAATACCTTTTTTAGTCCATTACAAGAAAAATATTCTTCATGTAACTTTGTTGTTAATTTTTTTAATTGTTTCTTATAATGATCATGATGTTCTACATATTCTATAATTGTGGATATCAATTTATCTTTATTCTCTATATATAATTCCCATGATTCTGTCCATTTACTAGGATATTTAAAATCGTCTGAATACATTTCTTTATAACTTAATCTATTCGGAACCATTGGAATCGCACCTGCCAAAGCCCCCTCATAACATGAAATACCTAACGTCTCCTGCAGGTTCGCGGAGAATACTAACTTAGATCTTTCTAATAGACTATGATATTCTGATTTAGATAGATTTTCTTCTTGACATACTATACATTTATAACCCTTAGGTAATGACTTAGCCAAATCTTTAAATATTTCAACTTGCTTTTCTGGTGCAATTCTATGAGGAAATAATATAATGTTTTCTTTTTCTTTAGGTTTAAACATAACACTTAGATACTCCATAGGCCAACCTGTCCTAAAACATTCGATATCATCATATCCAAAATTATCTCTAAACATTTTCAAATGATCATCAGATGCAAACCAATTATAATCTATTGTCTGTGCTAATGAAGTTTCAAATGTTTTTACCCATTTATCAGATATCAATCTACCTAAGAAATCATTCGGATCATAATTACCTGCATGCCAAAGACCATGAATTTTAATTGGTATTTGTAATAATTCACTCATATACTTAAGTTGAATAATAGTTGGATTCCATGCATCTGTATAAATAAAATGATCTCCGGATTTAATCTTTCCATCACAAAACAATCTACTAATTTTTTCCATTTGAGCACTTTTATAAATGTTAGTGCCGCCAAAGTTTAAAAATGCACCAGGCGTAGTCGCTTCTGGAATATTTCTTGGTCCTTCTATAACTTCAACCTCATGAGTTCCAAAACCATGTATTCTCATAAGATCAGGAAAATGATGTTTCCATTCTCCAGTATATCGACTTTCAACTGCTTCTAAGTCGACTATCCAAATTGTATTAAGGTCTGTCATATTTGTAATCGTCTGGTGTAACATGTTGCATATTTTGTATACTTGAACAATATAATGAATAATCAGCATAAACAACTTTTATACTATCATTCTTTTTTAATAATGAAACATCTGTATCTGATATCATATACATAATATGTGTCTTAATTCTTATCATCGGCGGTATCATACTCAATGTGTCCGGTTCAACTTCTAAACTAATAGTTAGATTCTGTTCATCAATTAATTTATTTATGACATCCCAATTAATATCATAGTCATCATATTCTTCCAATAATTGTTCTATTGCGCCAGAACAAAAATAGATATGAGGCATTAATTCAATTTCATCTAAATGTAATCCGTCTATATCACTAATAAATAATGTTTCAACATCAGTTAATCTACCTTCACATTCTTTACCGTACCAATACTTTCTAAATCCTATCATATAACTTTTTTTTAAATATAAGTATAATTTTACACATATCCTAATTAAAATGCAAAAAACTTTCCTAAATTATTATTCTTTGGTATCGTTCCCCAATTCATTGCACTATAAAAGTCTCCTAATTTATTTGCAAATGCAGAATCAAATACTTTTTCATAATTAATATTTGTCTGAACAAAATTTTCTATCTCAGGCGGATCTTCAAATCCTTTTAATGCCATTGTATCTAAATTCATTGAATTGGGTTTGAGATATGTCCATTTAATCTTTTCTCCATTAATCATACCTTGAAATGTTTTTGTTAATTTCAAATGTTTTATCATGTCATTATAATTTAATGCTGATTTAACATGTACCGGCGTACCTTTCATTCGTACTCCAAATGGCTTATCTCCTCGCCTGACATATTTCTTAACATTCTTGACACCTACCGGAAACATAACTTCTATTAACGGCAATGTTTTCATATGTTCTCTAAACTTTAATATCTTGTCATCTAATGTAACTTTATCAATATCATTTAACATATCTTCTAATACTTCTGCCATAAATTTTCTAAACGAAGGTGGAAATGATGATCTAACAACATCTAATCCCTTAACATCTAATTTAGATACTGTATGTCCTTCTATATTAATAATCCATTGAGCATATCTTTTCTTAGCTATCCATAATCCAGCCTTTGCAACATTTTCTTGTTTAATGTCAAATCTATGTTTATCTACATTATGAAACTTCTTACCGTATATATCATATGACTTATTAATAAATCCTTGTACCTCATCTGCTATTTGAATTGTCTGATCCGCCATCCACTTTTCATCTGTCACATCATAATTTGGATGACGACTTTCAATTAATGGTAATGATGAAAAGAAAGTTGAATCTGTATCTGTATAAATACAATAATCTTTTTTCTGTCCTAATTCTTTAGTATAAAATTGATTTCCTATATCTGCAGTAAATTTAATTAATTGCTGACCCGTACTAGTAATTGCTACAGCATTGTCCGGATCAAAAAATCTAAAACTAGGATTACCTAATACTCCATAAAATGAATTTAAAAGAATTTTAGTCACTAATTGCATTCTATCAAAGTATTCTGCTTTAGCATGATTGCCTTCTTTTTCAAACTTCTTACGTAAATTTTTATATTCAACACGCTCATTAAACCATTTATCTAATATAGATGGTAAAAATCCTTTTATTTGAGTATCATATACAACACCGTTAGCTGCTATAGAATATTTATTTTCTTCTAAATATTTTCTTAGATCTTCACTAGTCTCCCAGCCATTCCATTCATCTGTATAATGAGTTCCGGTATTTTTAATATATTTATGTCCATCAAAGTTACTTAGTTTAGTTACCTTAGTTTCCGGAGATACATTAAGTGTCATGATGATACTAGGATATAATGACGTCAAATCTAGATCATATACCCATTTATATCTACCTGGATTAGGTGCCTTTACATATGCTCCTAATAAATTTAACTCTCCTTCTACTCTAGGTGGTCTACTAGGAGAAACTATTTCCATACGTTTTAGATATGTTAACGCAGCGCCATCTAAATATCTAGTAGGGAATAAAAAGTCTTCATATGGTACATGGCCTTTATGACATATACTTCTTGCAAGATCTAATAATTTCATTTTCTCATCAATCTCAAAAACAAGATCAACATCATTCATATTATAATCTATATATCCTTGTATATCATTTCTCATTAAATCATCTAATGAACCTTCATATTTCATCTTTCCTTTACCTAACTCTTTTTGAGAGATAGCTTCCAATGAATAACTTGATTCCTGAGAATATGTAAAATTCTTATACAATGCCATATAATCTAAACATGATACTCCTGATATACGATATCTATTTCTATGTTTAAGCCATATAACGTCATTAATTGGAGATAATGATCTAGCCGACTTTTCTCCGATAATTTGTTTCATACGATTATAAAGATATGGAATGTCAAAGAAATCTATATTCCATCCTGTAATAATAGTAGGTTGTATTTCTAAATATTTGAATAAAAATTTATTTAATAATGCACCTTCATCATGACATGAAGTAACTGAATATCCTTTTTTATTTACATTATTAACTACACCATCCGGATCTAATATCCATACACATCTTTGATCGCCTAATTGATCATAAATTGCAATTGATGTTACTGGATTCTGAGCTTCTTCTGGAGTTGGAAATCCAGTTGATATATCTACTTCGATATCAATAAACAATGTCTTATGTCCTATCGATGCTTCATCTGAATCTGTGTACATATCAATAAGAGTACGCATCTCCGGGTTTAAATCTGCTTCATATAATCCATCTATTCCTTGCTCCGGATTATATACCTTTTCAACTCTCTGCCCATCTAATGCTATCTTATCACCATATGATGATTTTTTATATGCATAAGGTTTATACTTTATCTTTTGATGTCCTTTATGATCATCCCATACATGTACTGTATTGCTATTTTTATTATATGCTACTGCTTGATACATTATATGTTGTATATTTTAAGGTTAATTCTTTTTCTTGCATAATATTGTCTATAACAACTAAATATTTACAATCATCTATTTGTTTTAATTCACAATTAGGAGTTTCTGAATGATTAATAAATCCACCTAATGGAGTACGAATCCACCCTAACTGAAATCTATCGTCTTGTATATGAGTAATTCCTAATTCTGTCAAAGCTACTATATCTGTTCTAGCAAATAAACCTAATCCTTCAATTCCGGAGCTATTAATAGTTACTTGATCTGGTAATGGTTTATACATCATACTAATTCTTCTATTATTCCTACTACTTCACTTAATATAAGGATAAATGCTGAGACTACCAAATTATATGGCAGAAAACAATATCCTAATATTCTTATTATTGATTTAATGAAACTTACTATTTGATGTTTTTTTGCGTCTGGTTGTTGCATTAATTTATTTTATATATGTTTCTATAATTTCTTTTCAATGAATGATCATCTAACCCATATCCTACTATCCACTCATCGCCGATCTCAAAACAATAATGTTCGACTGGTATAACTGGATCCTTACGTTGTACCAATGTTACTATATTAACTTCTAATGCTACTTTATTATTTACAGATTGTAAAATTTCTATCATTGTAGCACCTGTATCAATTATATCTTCAACAATATAGACACGTTTACCTTTAAGATCTAATTCTATATCTTTTAATATCTCAACGCCACTACTGTTATCTCTGCCTTGGTATGATTTTGCTCTAATAAAATCAACTTGTATATCGATGCCCATATCCTTTACCAGATCCGTAAAAAACATAAATGCTCCATTCAATACACATAACATCACTGGCGGCAAATCATTACCACTAGCTTTATGCTCCTCAGATATACGATGAGCCATTGCTCTAACTCTTCGTTCTATTTTATATTCAGGTATTAGTATTTCCATAACCTCTGATGAATTCATAATATTCGTTTCTAGTTGCTGGGTCATTTTTAAATGCACCAGTTAATTTACTTGTCTTCATTGATGCACCACCATGCTTTACACCTCTACATTGCACACAATTATGAGTTGCTTCTATCATTACAGCTACACCATTATTGTCATTAATAATAGTATCTATTGAATTATGTATAGCAACCGTCAATTGTTCTTGTATTGCGCCTCTTCTAGCAAAATGTTCTACCAATCTATTTAATTTACTTAATCCTATAACTCTACTATCTTCGCCCGGAATATAAGCAACATGCACTTTTCCCATTATAGTCTGATGATGATGTGAACACATACTTGTCAATGGAATGCCGCCTTCAAACACTATACCATCATATCCATCAGACGGAAATCCGGTAATATCTGGAGCAGCATTATATCTACCTGACCATAAATCATTTACATATGCCTTTGCTACTCTACGAGGAGTATTATCTGAATTCGGATCATTTCGCCAATCACATTCTAATGCATCTAAAAATTCACCAAATGCCTTTGCTGCTTTTTGAATCATTTCATTCTTTTGAAAGTCATCTAAAGGTCCGCCTGGTACTATACCATTTGCAAAACCTTCTCTTACTAGTTCAATACTTTTTTCTTTTGTCATACTTAAATATAAGAATTTTTTTTCAAATAAACAAATAACTCACACATTATTTTTATTTATTTTTCTTTGTTGTTTTTTTTACTGTCACTTTTTTATCTGCTTTAAGCTCAATCTTAGCTAGTAGTTGATCTGCTCGCCTATCTATCTGTCGATGTAACTCTTGCAAGTCTAACTCTAAATCACTTTTTACATTTGATATTTCTGTATTTAAGTAATTTGTCTCATCCTGTATTTGTCTTGATAATTTTGAATATGCACCCACAAGTAATCCTATACCTGCACATGCACTAACTGTCATTATAATTATATTAATTGTTTCCATAATTAACCTTTCTTTATCGTGAGTTATTTGTTATACTGATACCATTACAATTTCTGATTCATGCAATAGTAAATATTCTTTATCTTCTAATTTAATTTTTTTATTTGCTCCGGATTGATTTTTATGTAATACAACTGTGTCGCCTACATGTACTGTCATTGGAATCCTATTTCCGGTTTGAGTAAATAATCCTCTACCGGTGGATATTACTTTTGCGTATATATAATCACCTTCAACACCATCTGGAATAATAATACCAGATACAGTTTTCTTTGTCTTTTCTTGTTCTTCTACGAGAATTAAATCTCCTATTGGTTTCATGTTCATATCTATTTCTTTTTATGTTTTCATTATATTATTATATGCTTTTTCATATAATTCTTCTCGATCCAATTTTGGATGGATTAATTTTAATTTATCTATTTCTGTAAACATTTCATGCCGTTTACCATATTCTTCAGCACTGTACAATAAATCTTCAGGATTGCTCATTATTTTAAACTTTCTATAATTGTTCGTAATTTGTAAATCAAATCTTCAACTTCTTCCGGATCCATCGTTATTGCACAACATGTTCCTACATTCTCTTCTATTTCCAATAATATTTCCAATGCTTCTTCTATCATACTCCACGTTCTGTATCATATGCTATAATATGGTCTCTACCTGTCATGTTATATCCTTTTTCAGCACATAATTCAAATACTAATGGATACATTTTTACTAATGTTTCTCTAGTATCTCCGGCCGGCATTATAAATGTTTTATCTTTTGGGATATTCATTTCCACTCTAAAAGTTTCTATTTCTTCTAAATTTTCATCTGTACCATCCCATACAGGCTTAAAATGATAATCTTTATGATATGCAATTGTTTTTGCAATAGCCTCTTTATTTAATCTAAGTCTATTATGTACTTTAATCATACGTTCATCTGCTATAGCTCCATTGGGCGTGACAGCTCCAACTACAGGCACACTATTACTAAATTTAGGACTAAGACTAATTAGGTCCAGGGGATAATCTGTTTCAAGAAAATGAGAGCCTTCTGTTTCAATTGTAATTAAAATATTTCTCTCTTTTGCAAAATGTGTTATTTCATTAACTAAAGCAGGATGCATTGTAGGTGACCCACCTGTAAGCATCATTTCTTTCACATGGGGATTGTCATCATATATTTTAATAATATCATTAAAACAAAAAGTACCTTTTTCCGGGTGAATACTAGTATACCAAGAATCGCACCAACCACCATCGCCGAAGTAACATCTATGTGTACATCCTGTTGTTCTAACTGCAATAGTAGGTCTTCCAAATCTACTACCTTCTGATTGTACACATCTATATACTTCTAATACAGGTAATACTTTATTATAATCTTCAATCCTCTTCATAGTATGCTGCATTTTTGCCATGTTCCATAAACTTAACTTTAGTAACCTTTACTCTACCTTTAGTTTCGGTATGAACAAAATCATTTAACTTATTGTAAATGTATTCTGAAAATTTCTCTGCGCCCGTAGCCGGAATTATTCTTAATTGTATTATCCCTGCAGTATGTAGTTTAAGAAAATTGTCCATTTCTGGATCATCTTCTGCTATTACTACAGTATGATCAAACATATAATCCATCCAAGTCTTAGGAGACATGTCATTAATTTTAGTGTTAGCTCTTTTCATGCCACCGAAATCCCATACCCAATTTCTATCATCTAACTCACCTTCAAAATATACTTTAAAAGATATACCATATCCATGCAAAAATCTACAATGTGTATCTTTTGCTTTCCATTGACGGAATACTGTACTGAACCCATCAAATACTTTACTCGATTTAAATTTACCCATTTCTTCTTTCTTTATATGTCCATGCTAAATAATATTTTCTTCCTTCTAATAAATGAGATGCAGTATTACCATAATTTGAATTAAATTCACTCATGTAACTAGCCATTGAATCCTCATCATTAAATATAGAGAATGTACTAGCTCTAGGATAATACTCATTAAAAGTATAACCAGACTGCTTCACTGAACGATCTAATATCGTTTCATAAAACATTGTTCTTAAATATTCTTGATCATGCATTGATATTTTTTTGAAATCAAATATTATATCAACGTCTTTAAACTTGTAACTGTTTTTCATATATGCTTATTTTGTATTAAATATAAAGTAAAAAAATTTAAAATCCTAATAATTTGTTAATTTATTTTTGTTTAATGTGATAACTATATCTACAACCGGTATCTTCTTCATCAAAGGCCATTACCTCAATATTATAACCAATCGGATTAATTATTTCTTCTAATCCTATTAAATCGACTTCGGCCCAATATCCAAATCTTAGCATGATATATTCTTTATTATCAAATTTATCATATCTTGCTTCGATTTGAAAATCATTAGTTCCATAAAATTGTTCTATATCTTGGAATGTACAATAACTTATTTTCATATCTTTTAATTACAAACGTCACAACCTTTATTATTACAAGCACCACAATGTATAACTGTGCCTGATGTTCTAGCAAATGCAACCATATCATCACATATTTGACCTATTCTTTGTTCCCAATACTTATCTATTGTTTTTCTAGTTCCACTTTTAATCATATTTCTTATTTATTTTATATAAAAATAAGGATAAAATTTCATAAATCCTAATTTATTAGAAGCTTTTTTAAACATTTCTGCCATTTTCATAAACATACTTTACGGTAGGGAATCTTAAACTTAATTCTCCTTGCTGATTCTTAGTTTCTTCAAAGTATTGCACATTTATTGTCTTACCAATCAATGTTTCCGGATTAGCATGATATCTAATTCTTTGTTCTTGATTCCATCCAGACCCAACTGATACCTTATATCCTTTATGTTCAATAATAACATTTGCCAACATTTCCATTACTATTTCCTTACCATCTCTGATAACTCTATGGCTATCAAATTCAACGTCTAACACTTCATATTCATTGTCAAAGAACTTTTTACATTTCAAAAGACTTTTAGATCTTTTACCTTCATATCCGGCATTTTTTCTTAACATAATTCCTTCATATCCATTCGCATCTGCATCTGATATCATTTCTGATAAATGGTCGATTCCAGTTATTTGTATTTGAGATAATAAACTTAATATATTAGTGAAAGTTAAATCACTGATTTTAAAACATTTTTGCAGACTAGTATATCTATCTTGTAATTTTGTTGTTCCTTCTTTATTAGCAAATTCTTCTAAAGTTAAATAATCAAATATAACATATTTAGGATTTTCTATTGTATGATCTTTTCTTTTTATTTGTTTCATTATACCTTGAAAATCTTCATTGCCATCTTTATCCATCAAACAAATTTCTCCATCTAATACGAAATCTCCTGGTATTAATGCTACCTCATCTAAAACTTTTTGTATGGTTGTAAATTTATTTCCTTCTCTAGAATAAGCAATAATGCTATTTTGTTCTTTTCTAATAATACACCGTACTCCATCTAATTTTCTAGATCCTAACCATACTTCATTTTCAAAGTCGCAAAATTTAGGTTCATATTTAGTTGCTAATGCAACATCAAAGGTAGGAATTAAATTTGGAATAACTTTATTGATAACTGATGCAGAGGCCCTAATTTCTAAATTTCTATCTATAATAGAAAAAATCAAATCTTTATATTCTATGTTATCTTCAATATATCTGTTAACAGCTGATATAGCTAAATGGCCGGTTATTTTTCTATCATTTAGATCATCTAATAGATAAAATAGATCATCATAAAAAACAATCTTTGATGTTAGATCAAAATTCTTTTTACAATTCTTACTAGTTACATTATATTTTTTATAGGGATCAAATGTATATTGTAAACATGATAAAATAAAATTATCATCTTTAATTGATTCAATGATAACCTTTTTTTCATTGAGTGATGATGTGGATTTCATTTTATCCACAAATCTTTGTAACGGCTTTAACTTCATATCTCTAAATTTATTATATATAAATATAAGGATAAAAGCTCACGATTCCAAATTATTTGGAAGCTTTTTATGAATAAGATTGCAATAATCTTAATACTTCATTTAATGCAGCATGTCTATGATTATCTGTTAATGTAATCGCATGGACAAAGTTTGAATCTTTTACTTTAGGCACATCATGTATAGCTGAATCATTACTAAATTTCAAATCAATTTGTTGTGGATCGCCTGTTAATATCATTGTAGATCCTTTACCTAATCTACCTAATACCATTCCTAATTGTTGTTTAGTTAAATTTTGAAATTCATCTATAATCACACAAGCATTTTCAAATGTTCTGCCTCTGAAATGAGATAATGATACTAGTTCAATATTTTCATCATTTTCCATTTTTTCTAAAATAGCCGGCTTGTTATAGACTTTTCGCATATTAGATCGGATTGGTACTAGCCATGGCTCCATCTTTTCATTTAATGACCCAGGTAGGTATCCATTATCTTCATTTGATACAGTTGGTCTGGTTATAACAATTTGATTGACTGTTCGTTTAAAAAACATATCCAATGCTACTTGTACTGCTAATAGTGTCTTACCACTACCTGCTTTACCTATAATAAAATTATAAGGATGGTGTAATATTTGAGCTTTAGCTAACTTCTGTTCTCCTGATAATGTAATACTAAATTTAATATTACCTTTAGGTGCTGATTTAGAAATATTATCTGACATTGTACGTATTCCTTATTTGATATCCCATGGGATTAATTTAAAATTTTCTGGTGGTAAGTTTAATACCTGTGTTGTCCATTTGCTTTGAGCTATAAAATCTAAATGAGACCATTCTGACTTCTTTTTTAGTTTCATTGCTGCAAAATCATTCCAGTCAGTATCAAATATAATTTTTTCTATTTTTTCTTTTGTGTCTAAAACATCTTCTAATATATGACTATCCCATTCATAATGAAATAATTCCATTACATTGCCTTGTTCATCAACATAATCAAAACTTATATCAATTCCCCATTTGGATTGCAATTTAATTAATTTGTAAAGTAATGGACAAGATTTACTCCAATCTAGTAGTTGATCTAATGCTTCGCCGGAATAGCCTTTTCTTTCTAATAGCCAAGAATGATTTATATGCGGTCCAGTAATTTTATTATCTAGTTCAATCCATGGCATATATATGCCTTGTTTTTCTCTATTAGCATTTACATATGAGTTATTTGCATTTGCATACATTAATTCTAATGTGCATAATGCATATCCGGATTGATCAAAAAATTTAATTGATTCAGTGCCAGGAAAATTATTTTCTAGGATTGGTATAGGCCATGAGGATTTATGACTATGTTTGTAACTACTTTTAATAAACATGATTTAATTTATCTTGTTCCGCCGATTCTTTTAAATTCTTTTAGTAAAGGCTTATTAGATTTTTTAGATTCCATCATATCTTGAATTTCACTTGCATAATCATTATCCATGAACATGTCATATAATCCAGACAATGCATCTTGATTTCCTGTTTTTGATACTGCTTCGATATACGAATCGATTGCTTTGTAGAACGTTTGCACGTTATCTGTATCTAATCTTGCATTCATTGTTGCCATAATTTTTTCCTTGTTTTATCTAATTCTACCAGATTTAAAAGCTGCTAATTCTTGTTTTATCTCTAACGCTATACTTCGTTGATTGCCTTTTTGAAAAGAATCTTCCATATCATATTCTGGATAATCTTTTAAGTGACTAGCCATTTCATTTTCTGATTGAATAAATCTGGAATAGTTTCTTATTGTATCATTCATACGTCTTGTTATAGTATTCAATGTAACTTCATTTCCATTAATATCTGTTACAATCTCATCATATTTTCCAAGCTTAGGAAGTTCCATTCCTTTTGTTACAGCTTCATTGCCTATTTTAATTATCTCAGCAACCATTCTATCAACAGCGCCTCTACTACCTACTCTATCAGCTAAAATCTTTTGGTATCTAGCTATATTTGCTTTTTTCCATGCCTTAGGATCTGAAAACTTATCTGCTCCGGATTGCAACTCTACTCTATCAGCTTTTAATGCTGTTGTTCCACCTCTAAATGCTTCTAGATCAAAATTATACATTATGTCCGCAACTTCAATGAGCTTTTTGAACATAAATATACCTCTTTGTCCTCTTCCAATTGGATCTCCTGTTTGTGTTGCACGAGCAGAAAGTTTTGATCCTATCTTGTCTATTCCTCTAGTATATCTAGTTCCACCACTTTGTTGAAAGTATTGTGGCTTACCATCTACTGTCACTGACAATACTCCTGGTTGCAGTTCTGCATCAAAACCGTAATTATCTGTCTTAAATGGATTTGGTTTTCTGGATGTAATAACAAAAAATGTCATTCCTTTTTTAGCTTCTGCTGTATTAGTAATTTTCCTAAAAGACCCTTTTGGTAATTTGTCCCATGCTATATCATATGTATTAGCTGCTGCATTCCAGAACTTTTTATAACGTGTATCTACGCCACCTAATCTTTGTAACTTGCTAGCAATCGGATCTCCAAATGCTTCAAAAAGTATTCTTTGATACTCTTCTCTTATTATTTTATTTAACTGTGATCTTTTCATTGTATTTCCATGTTTTATATAAATATTAACTTATAATACTTTATCTATGTTTGACTGCAATACTATGCCCTCAGATAATAGTTTTGCCCTATTTAACATATGTGCTCCTTGCACATCATCTTTTGATTGCCCGTGGTAAGGAACTGCATGTCCTTCTTCAATAAGTATGTCGGTAATCATTTTCCCATCTGTAGTAACAAAGTCACCTAACACTCTTCCAAACTTACCTTTCATATCTTCACCATTTTTATTGATCTCTGTTTTGAGAACACAGTGTTCAGACAAAAGCTCTTTTAATCTTTTTTTAGATGCTAATCCAAATATCTTTTCAACTTTATCTCTAGTTCTAGACTCTGGAGTATCTATACCCATTATCCTTACTCTCTCATCGGTAAGTACAACACCAAATCCTAAATCAATATCGACGTCAACTGTATCGCCGTCGATTACTTTATTTACTTTACATTTATATTCATACATTAGAATGACTCCATTACTGTTTCATCAATTATATTTTGTATGTCTTCCAATTTTGCTTCCATCTTCATCATAATGTTTGCTTGATATCTTTTCACTTCTTCTCCATGATTAAGAACAATAATTGTCGGTACCACTACTATTTTATATTTTGCTTGTGCTGCTTTATTTGTTACTATACAAACTTCACTAATTTTAGCATCTGTTAATTTACCTAACCATTTAACTCCATTGGCATCATTCCAATTTGCATTAAATTGAATAACTTGTATTTGAGATATAATACTAATTGATATAAATAAAAATACAATTGTTAAGATTTTTTTCATATTATCGCCCTTTTTCAATTATTTTATCTAATTTATCTTCGATAGTATTAAGTTCATCTTTTATTTCTTCAACATCTTCTTGTGTTGTCATAATAGTTTGTCTAATTAATTGATCTTTCATATCAAATTCCATTCTAGTTACGTCTGGTGGTAATGGTTCTGGAAGCTCTTTTGCTTCCTCAATATCAGCTTGTAATGAGAACCACATTCCTATTACAGTTACCATCACAAATCCTATACCTCCTAAAGTTTTAAGACTTACTTTAAATCCTGTCTCTTCATTTAATTCTTTTGCCATCTTTGTTTCTTCTTAAAAAATTATATAATTTAGCCCAACACTAAAATCGTGCCACTCTCTATTCCAATACTTATTATACTTGCCTTCTATAAATATACCTAAGTGTTTATTCAATCTATTTCCTAATATAAATCCACAGGCAACATCAATCCATGTCTGCTTTGGAGCTATAAATTTATGATATGCATATTCGCCAGTCTCTAAATGGAATGGCATTATACTTGCCCAAGAATGTACCCAAAAAGTTTTAGTATAATGATAAAAGTCATATCCAACTACAAATGAATAATTCCATTGTTGTGGTATTTCTTCTTTTTTTCTAGCAACATAATTAGCTAACATTTCCGGTATTACTACTTCTTCCCAAATAATGTTATTATCTGCTACTAAGTTACCACTTGGATTTAAATAATTTATTTGGCCGCCTGGTAAAAATTCTACATTATATCCTTCTTGTAATGCTAATGCAGTATAATGTAAACTCCCATTTGGTAATATAAATTCTTCTAATGGATTATATCCGTACGGTTCTGATATTCGTTGTACCATACCTATATTCCATGATAACTTTTTATTAACTTTTTGTCTATATCTTTGTGATGCTTCAAAGTATTTAATATCTGCAAATCCCTGTTGTACATATTCTGTTTTAACAATCCACCTATCTGCTACATATCTTAAGAAATGATTTTGATCTAAATATGTTTTTCCGAATCTTCTTTTATAATCTGCCTCTATTAAAAATTCAAATCCAGATATCTTTCCTATTGTTGCAGCATCAGCATATGTATGTTCAGTACCATTATAAAATACATTTGCTCTATTTTCATACCCAAATCTAGCTATTTTTCTTACTCCAACTACAATTGAATAATCAAATGGTGTTTCTACTGTACTATTAAGTAGTTGGCCAGTATTTATTGAATATACATCGGCATCTGCAATACTATTGTTTCCATTCAATGCTCCATAAAATGTAGCAAATTTAATTGCCTTTTTAAATTTTTTATCAAAATCTTCAAATGGTTGCCATTTCTCTTTTTTTATAGACCCATTTACATTTTTACCTGTAGATAGTTCTTGTGTCCACTGACCGTTTAAAAATAGTGGCAATAAAGTTAATATTAATAATAAGTTTTTGATCATTGTTTAATTACCTTTCTAATAAATGTTAATTCTGCAACAGATACATGCATGAAATAAACACCATCTTGCAAATTGCTTAAATCGATAACTTTCTTATTGGTTTCATTTATAACAATTTGTCCTGATATACTATACAATGTAACTAATACATTTCCGAATCTAGAACTTACTACATTTAATTTATTTTTAGTTGGATTAGGATAAATTGCTATTCCGCCGTCATAAATCAAATCTTCTATGTCTGTCCATGTACTATTTTGATCACAATAATCATATGTACTTTGACAATTAGCATCCCAATTATCATTACAACAATATGGATCTATATTAATAACCCAAGCATAACATTGATCATTTAACCAATATGGATTGCCTGGACCTGTAATACATCCGGCGTCATATAAACACGATGATGAATCAGGAACATTTGCATTTGGATTAAAATTATATGCATTTGGATCTGTACATCCTGGAATTGCTGTTATACAAGATCCATTATCTACATTCGCGGTCGAATCATAATTTACAGCCAATGAATCAGTACATCCATATACAGTAGCAATACAACTAAAATCTTCTGTATTGGCATTAGGATTATAATTAAATGCATTTGGGTCTGTGCAACCATACACTACAGGTATACATGAGCCATTATTTGTATTAGATAAAGGATCATAATTAAAAGCAGTTGAATCAGTACATCCAAAAACTATTGGTAAACATGAACCATTATCTGTATTTGCAGTTGAATCAAAATTAAAAGAAGTTGGATCTGTACAACCGTATATATAAGGTATACATAAACCATTATCGGTATTTGCAGTAGGATTGTAATTAAACATGGTAGGGTCTATACAACCCAATACTACTGGAACACAACTTCCATCATCTGTATTTGCTAAAAAATCATAATTAAATGATATAGGATTTGTACATCCAAATATCTTTGCAATACATGAACCGTTATCAGTATTAGATAAAGGGTCATAATTTAAAGCAGTTGAATCAGTACATCCATATACATATGGAATACATGTTCCGTTATCAGTATTAGCAACTGGATCATAATTGTATTGTGTTGAATCGGTACAGCCGTAAACTATTGATATACAAGATCCATTATCTACATTTGCTAAAGGATTATAATTAAATGAAGTAGGATTAGTACATCCATATACTGGCGTTATACATGTTCCGTTATTAGTATTAGCACTAGGATTGTAATTTAATGAAGTAGGATCTATACATCCTAATATTACAGGTATACATGAACCATCACTAATATTTGCTAAGGAATCATAATTAAATGAAGTAGGATCCATGCATCCATAAACATACGGTATGCAACTACCATCATCATCAGTAGCATTTAGATTGTAATTTATTGATAGCGGATCTGTACAACCTGGTATTTCTAATGAATCACAAATGCCATCATTATCAGTATCAGTTATACAAACATAATTACAATTATAATATTGTGCAGGATACATACATCCACCATTATCTACATTTGCAACTGAATCATAATTACATGCATCGTTATCTGTACATCCTAAATAAATACAATTGCCATCGTCTACGTTGGCTAATGAATTATAATTAAATGATATCGAATCTGTACAACCATACACTGTAGCGATACATGTACCATTGTCTATAGTAGCAGTTGAATCATAATTAAATGCAAAGTTATTAGTACACCCATATATAATTGGAATGCATGAGCCGTTATCTGTATTGGCTAAGGAATCATAATTTAATGATGTTGGGTCTGTACATCCATATACTTTAGGAGTACATACATATCCACAAAATGGAATTGCTGAATATATGTCAGATGTTGTTTTGTAGTTTTTTAATTTATTTCCATTAGCCCATGGAAAATTTCCTTCATGTATTAAGATACCATAATCATTTTCTATCTTAACTGAATTTTGTATAGTTTGAATATCTAATTGTTGAGCATTTTGTTGAGCCGATCCAATTTCAAAATAATATAACTCAACTGGATGTTGTAATCCTGGATTATCCTCTACTATAAGATCAATATAAAATGTATCTGCATACACACTAGGACCTAATCTAAAGTCCCATATCGAATCACCTTGCCTAATACCAGCAAAACAATCTCCCCAGCCATCGCCACCATCATCTTTAAGTATAACTCTATATTCGCAATATTCTATATTATCCGGCGCTGTATGATTTGAATTATAATTAATTGCACTAGTATCTATACAACCATATACATGTAAATTTAAACATGATGTGTCATCAATAGTAGCTAATGGATCATAATCTTGATATGCCGGATCTGTACAACCATATACAGGTGTCCCTCCACAATAACTCGATCGTTGACTCCAATAATTACCATCACTTGTAATTACATGACCAAAGTCAGCTTGCGATTCATCCATTGCAAATATAGTATCAGGACAAGACATATTCTCTACATAACAAAATCCACTATTAGTCGGTGGATTAGAACCTTTTATACCATCGCCATATGAATCTTGTAATACAAATTGTAATTTATGATTAGGTCCAGCAGGTGCACAAAAACTAGTTATAGCTGTCTGGCCTTGATTAAAATAATTGTATGTGCCTTGAGGCGCATAATATACTGTATCAGTAATATTATTATTAATGTGAAGTAAAAGCCAACTAGTTTCACTAGGCCAATTATCTAATTTAATTTTTACACGAACTTCAATATAATCAAATCCGCATGTTAATGATTGTATACAACTGCCATCATTTATATTAGCCCATGGATTATAATTAATAGATAATGAGTCTGTACACCCATATTGTTTTAATGTTTGACAACTCCCATCATCCCAATTAGCACTCGAATCATATTCTAGATAAGCCGAATCCATACATCCTGGGTGGTAAAAACATTCTGTAATATTCCATTGATCTCCTGGCCTAGGCCCTATTCCTAAAACAACCCCGCCTTGGGTCATCCAATTTCCATCTGCTAGCCCCGGGGTATTTGCTATGTACATTAAAGCCACGCCTTGATTACAATTGTTAGGCACTGTCATAGCATCGATCCAATAATCATAACCTGCTATTGTTACTTTTGTACCTACTGCAAATTCAGATGTATTATTTTGATATAATGTTAAATTTATGCCTACATAGTTTCCAAACCAACCATTTTGATTACATCCTGCAGGAAATTCTACATTTCCTTCTAATTGTTGTGTTGCAGTTGAGTCGTAGTTAGCTGCGGCTGTATCAGTGCATCCAAAATTTAAATTTTGTGTATTACCTATAGATGTAATTAAACAAAATAAAGCTATTATAAAACGTTTCATCCAATCTCCATTTATCATAAATATATAGAAAGATGTTTAGAAACTAGTAAATGTAATGGAAATTAATATGGACAGTTGCAGCAGCCGTTCTTACAACAATAGCCACGCTTAAGGTGGTAGTGGCTTGTCATAACCATCATACCACCTTCCCAATAAAAATCTTGTTGAGAATTAACGCGTTCTTTTACGTCCAATTGAGATATCCAATCATCTGAGCGCATTATACTATTTCACATGCTCCACCAGCACAAGCTACCTCACCTGATAGATCTGTCTGATCATCTAATTCTACAATATTGGAAATATCAACTTCAGTTAATGTTTTCATTAATGAGTTATATGTCTCTTCGGTACAATCTTCAAATGGTGCTTGTTCATATGTTCCTCCATTATAATTTAACACTGAAAGTCCATTATAATGATCTTTATTATCCCACATCCATTCTCCGGCTGGTTTCCATTCATGATCTCTTAATGAAATTGTTGCAGAAACATTATGAGTATTATTACCAGATCTATGTCCAGGCTTAATCCATTCTTGAGCAACTTTCTTTACACGTTCTAATAATTGAAATGGTGATTCGGTTCTCATTATAGAACCTTCAGGTGCTTTTTGTGGTATACTAATTACAGCTGTATCATGAGGTCTAAAATATTCATCCTCAATTAGTTCTGGGTGATTATTTTTTAAATATGTATATATTGATTCATTTTTACCAACTCTAATTCTACGTATATAATAATCATTATGCCATGCATGAATTCCAGATGATGTACCTAATGTAAGAGATGTTGTTCCTGCAGGCTTAACTGTTGTACATCTAGCCGACTTATTTATATTTAATAATTTGGCAACACGTTCATTTTCTACTTTAACAATTTTTGCTGCTGTCTTCATATCATAATTTAATACTGTACCAGATCCTATACCAGTCATTGATATTCCAATTAAAGCATCTTTCTCTGTTGTTCTTTGCCATACAGGTCTTAAATAATGAAAATCAGTATATGATGCTTGCAATGTACCTATAAATGTTGCTGCTATAACTCTTGCTTCATAATCTTCTTGAGACTCGATATCACTAGCATTTACTTCACATAAGTTACAAAATTGAAAAGGTCTTAATGCTATTTCACAACATGGATTAGTTCCCCAATCCTTATCATTAGACAGGTATATACCAGGCTCTCCTGCATTAGACAATTCAACTCTTTTCCATAGTTCCATGAAGAACTCTTTAGTAATTTTATGCCTCATAAGTACTGCAGAATTATTAGATCTACCTCGTTGTGGATTAAGTTCCCACCAATTTCCGGACTTGCAACTAATCATTTCATTATCATCTGCAGAGAACAAACTAATTAAAGCGGCTCTACGAATACCACCTGCTAAAACTGCATCTGCTACATGACATACTATATCATGTACTTCTAATGGAGATAATTTTTCATCATCTTTCTTTAAATCTAAAACACCTGCTATTTTAATTAAACATTCTTTTAATGGCTGAGGTCCTGGTGCTTTACCGCCTGATGTAACTAATTGGGATCCTTTAGGTCTTATATCAGAGAAATCAAATTTTAGTTTAGATCCGCCTTGAAAATAATTTTTCATTAATGCTTTAACTGCATCTGCCCATCCTTCAATACTATCAGCTATTAAGAATCTTCTAGTTCTATTTATATTTGGTTTTTTTATTTCCGGTAACTTATCTATGTGATGATTCTGTACTGAATATCCTACGCCTGTTCCTCCTAATAATAAAAACATTACCTCTCCAAAAGCTCTCCAATCATCTATAGGAAGATATGCACAATTATAAACTCTATTTGGAGATATCTCAATTGGCTTACCACCGAATTGCAATGATCTCATTGATGGCAATATCTTTTTATTATATACCATTTTATATACATCTTCTATTTCCGACTTAAGTGTTGGAAACTTTTTTATGTGCATATTCTTATTTCTCGTAACTAACTCATTCCAAGTTTCTCTTCTATTTAATTCTGGCACATACTTTGCATACTTCATATGCACTGTAATGTCAGATAAAATTCTATTTGATATATCCATATCTATTCCTTTTTATAATGTTTATTAATGATACAAAACTAACGTATTATTTCAATAAATATACGCTATATAATGCTTGATACCTACTTTTGATAACTTTTTTTAAGTTTTTTTACTCAAAACCTTGTATCTCTTGAAACTTACGTGATAGTAATTTTCTCGTATACTCTTCACCATTATCCATCTGTTTCTGCGCATCCTTGCCTTGGACTGATGTATCAGTATATATATGAATTTGGCCATTCGACGTATTCATTTTACTTGGCAATGTTATTCCATCCGGGCCAAATCTATTTTTTATAACATGCCATCTACCTGTACCAGCTAATTTATCTTGTACTTTTCTAGATAATGAAAGAATAAAATCTGCTACCATAACTTTACCATATGACTCTGATACTTTACTTGCATCAATAACATCTTCTTCTAATGCCGATCTATTTGCTTGAGATGCCGTCCATACTGGTATATCATATTCTCCAGCCATTCCTCGTAAGTCCTCATATATACCTTCCAATTCATGACGTTTTTCTTGTCCATGGCCTTTTAATAAATCTGCGTAATCTACTATAATAATATCTGGCCTCTTATCCTGCATTATACATTTTTCTACATGAGACCGTAATCCTAATACTCCTACAGACTTTGTCGGATAATGTTTAATGATTAATTCACCATCCATTTTTTCCAACGCTTCTTTTACTTGAGATTGATAATGTTTTAGATTTTGATTGGCAATTCCAGTTACAACAGAATCATATCTCAATCCTACATATGCTTGATTAAGTTCTAATGTATAATGTAATACAGTCATACCTTTTTTAATTGCATGAGCTCCAATATTTATTAGTCCCCATGATTTTCCTATACCTGCAGGAGCTACAAATACTGCTAACTCACCTTTTCCTAATCCACCATCGGTTAAATCATTAATTACTTCCCATGGGGTTTCTTTAGTATCTCTAACTGCATCTGTATATCGTTCATCTATACTTACCATATAATCATGGCCTATATCTTTATCTCCACCAGACTTTAAAGCATCATCTATTTTAGTTTTTATTTCATCATATTGACCATGTTTTAAAAGATCAACAGAACCTAATATTGCTTTTTTTATTTCCTGATTTTTACAAAAATCAATTGCTTGTTGTTTAATAAAAGG
>Ga0307488_10000112_pt1 | contig 56722 bp, 88 predicted proteins | sample SB02metaG_FD_202248 | JGI IMG/M metagenome (GOLD analysis project Ga0307488, IMG submission 202248) | Sea-ice brine microbial communities from Beaufort Sea near Barrow, Alaska, United States - SB 0.2 | ecosystem: Environmental > Aquatic > Marine > Coastal | place: USA: Alaska | collected... | reverse complement strand
TAAACTTCTTCCTGTCTTAGTTCTATATTCTTGCCCACTCAAAAATAAATTCTCAGTATTCATAAGCATGAGGTCATCTATTTTAACGATGACATGGTTAAATGTATCTGAGCTTCCTCGTAATCCTAATTGTATTTTCATTTAATTATATATTTTAATATTTGATATACCCAAGTGAAGTACCATGCACCGCACAATAGAAGGCATATTATATTGAAGCAATTTATTAACACAAGTATTTATTTTAATTAGTCGCTCTTGTTATCTCTTATTAAGTCTAGGACTCTTTCATTTTTAATCATACAATCTTTTATCGCACGATCAACTTTTTTTCTATAAATAAACTTATGAATCCAACTTTTAATTAACTTTATCATTTTTTAAATTTATTATCTATCCAAACTTTATAAGTATAAAGTGCCATTAATATAAATGTCAAGGTAAAACAATCTGACCATGACAGACCCCACAATTCTTTTACTTCACCCATTTTTAATCAACTCCAAAAATTTTTCTTGATCTGATGTATTTATTTGGTATTTTTTATTCATAATGCAACATTACTAAAAAAAAGACAACCTGTCAAGAAGAAAATATTTTTTAAAAACCTTCTTCGTACTTTTCTAAAAGCCAAGCAAGGAGAGATTTTAGAGACGACTCGTATCTGTTAGGATTATTCTGCTCTACCCAAAAAGATAATTCTTCTGTGCAAAAACCTATTCTGTCACGAACTGAAATCATCTCTTCTTTTGTTGTTGCGAAAAAAAATAATTCTTCAGAAATTAAACATATATGATTTTTTAATGTCTTTGAGTATTCAGTCTCTATTTTATTATTTCCCATAGAAGACAGGCTATTAAGAAAGTGCAAAGAAATAAAGAAAAATAATATTCCACATACTTAATTACACCTTAATCTTCATAGTCTCCACTTACATATTTATCTAGAATGATTAATTCATCTTCAGCAGTAGCTAACTCAGATAATGCTTCTTTTGCATTGTTATAAAAATCTTCAGTCGAATGATCTCCTATTCCTACTGATTTCTCATCTAATAGATGAAGGGTCATTAGAGCTTTAGCTTTTCTAGCCTCTCCATCTGTTTTAAGTAATTTATATAGTCTAGTATTCATCGCATTTATATTCCTTGCATTTTGTTAAACATTCTTTTCTGCAAGCCTCATATCTTTAGTATTATAAGTTATTATGTGTTATTTGTCAAGTCCTTTTTTTCTTTTCCCACCGAATGCCCCCTTGGCGTTTTGCTTACTTGAGGGAAGCTTAGGCGTTTTACCTGCGAAACGAGTATTGGCACGCCACCATTCCCCTGTCGATCTGTCTCTGTCGGGCGCTCCTCTAACGTCATGGGAACTATTCTCTTTAGCTTGGTATAAAGTCATTGTATTATTTGTTATTTGAAAACATATCTTCGCCATCTTGTTTATATAGATTATTTTGCCAAGTCTTCACTTTTTTGTCTAGCATTTTTTGATCAACCTTTAGATGACCTTGTCTATTCTCATCTATTTCTTCTTGAGTGAACCATTTATATTCTGTATTAAATAATTCATCTACATTGCTTGGATGATACCCCATGTTTACCATCAAGCCTTTGAATATATCTGCTAAACTTTCTACATCTACATCTTCATCAGTTTCTGCACTATAAGTTCTATTATAATTAGTTATTGTTATTTTCATTCTTTTTATAGTTCGTCTAAAGTTATTACTTCGGATTTTTCATTCTCATCATAGAGTGGAGCAAATTTTATTTCTTTATAGTTTAAAACATTATAATAAGATTTATTTGCGTCATTAAGCATTAACCTTAAAGTTTGAACTATTTCTTCGGGACTTTCCCCTACTATTTCGGCTCTTTCTGTATGAGCAGAAATTTCTTTATCGTCATTATATATAACTTCAAATAATCCGTACTGATCGGGTTGACCCTTTATTTCTGTTTTAATTATTCTGTAATTCCACATTATTTAATATCGCCCCCATGTTTTTCATGCAAATGATTCATTAAATCCATAAAAATATTTAATGTGGGGTTATTTTTTTTAATATATTCAAAAGCCTCTTCTTCAGAAAGGCTACTTTTTAATAGAGCTTGAGGTGCTGATATTTTTACTCCATCTTTAGTAAAAACCATTATAGCCTCTTCTTTATTTAAAAGTATTTTTGTTCCTTTTTTATTTTCTCCTAGTACTTTCATGATTTAATATATATATTATCCTTTTCGTTTGTTAAATTGTATCCCATGATTAATCCTTTTTTTTATTTTTTGACCAAATTCCCGAATAAGGATCGAAAGAGTGATCATTAAACCAATCATCATCTATTCCCAAAAATTCTTGTAGCTTTACAAAAGAAGAGCAATCGTTAGGGTTGAAATTTGAATCAGTCATGCTATCAACATCATGACCAACTTGAGCAACCAATCCTTTTAAGTGGTGCATGAAATCATTCATTACAAAGTTTTGTTTCCTATAATCATATACATTCATATTTATAATCTTTCTATCTATTTATATTACTAATTCCAATCAAAATCTACTGACATGGCAAAAGCTAACCTGTCTTTCCAAGGTTCGCCATATTTATCAACTTGATTAGGGTCGGTAATTTTTACTATAATATTTGCTCCCCAAGGATTCAACTCTTCTCCATCGGTACAGTAATCACAATCAATGTTTAATGTAGTAGTATCTTCTACATGAGTATCCTCTTTGTAATCTAAAAACCAAACAGGTACAGATAAACCTTCTTTGACCAAATCTTCTCTAATTGTTAAATGACTATCTTTTACGCTCATATTATTTTTTATTTGAATTGTTCAAACTTAAACCTAGTTCTTCTCTGATATATCTTTTCTTTTCGCCATTCAAGAGTAATTGTTTATTTAATTTAAATGCTTCTGTCTTTGTCATTAGAATTGGTCTTCGTGGTAAAATTGGGTTCGCTTTGTCCCAATCAACTGCAATGTAAGATATAAAACTCATTTGGGGATATATAGAGCATCAATCTCTTCCAACTCACCTCCAAAAGGATAAACTCTTACCCTTAATTCGTCAGCATCATTAACAATCTGAAGAGAATAATCTCCGACTTTAAGCCAAGCAAAGTGGCTAGTCATTTCAAAATCTTCTCCTTGATCGTTGCTAGGAACTATATTCATTTTATCTTGCGTATTCACACTCATATCTATTTTCCATTAATTGTTTGATTTTATCTCTAGCTTGATACCAAAATTCTTTGTTATCTTCTTTAAGTTTAGCCATGCCATAATCATAGTATACTTCGCATATCTTGTCAATGTTTTTATCATCGGACTTTACATTATAATGATTCCAATGTTTTTCTCCATCAATTATTTCTTGCTCAATCCATTCAGCAGGAAAACCATCGGGAAAATACATTAATTTATTATTATGTGCAAATTCTCTAGCAAGAGAAACAAAACTACCCTCTGTTTCGTGACACTCGTAATTATTTGCATCTCTATACCAAGATTCATAAGTGCTAATATAAAATTCAAAAGTATCTTTAATTGCAACGCTTTCTTGCCTCCACTTTGGTTGCTCTTCATCTCCATGCTCTACAAGTTCAACACTATGTTCTTTGCCGTACCATTTCATATGAGACGTAACCCTCTTGCTAGAATAAGCTAAATCTTTAAACTCCTCTAAGAGTTGTTTATTAGACTTGGTAGTCTGTGTTGTTCTTTTGAAACTTGTTGTATGTCCTTCTCCGCTCATGATTATGCTACTCTACTAAATTAGTTATTAATTGTCAACTATAATTTTATAAAAATTTATAAAAAAAATCAAGTTCTCTCTTCCCTAAGTATTTATTTAAATAAGCACAAAATTCTGCAATCTTTGAAGCTTTCCACTCTTCTTTATTAATTAACTCTCCAACTTCAAGGTATTTTCCATCTTGCCACATTTCAGTTACTTTGATAAACTCTGTATTAGTCATCAAATTCCACCTCAAAATTGCCATAACTATTATTGTAACTGAATAAATATTGTTCTCTGCCTGTGTCTATTTGATGATACTTATTTTCTTTAGTTGGTGGATCGACTGCATAGCAAGCAACACCCCAAGACCATGTGCTAGGATCAGTAAATTCATACTCTCCCGAACCATCTTGTTTAAGTACACACCAATCGTCTCCGCAATAAATATTATAATCTATATAATTACCATCTCCTAGATCATAACTATTCCAATAGTCAAAGTTATCTCCTTCAGTTTTAACTTCGGGGTTGCTGATAACTTTTTTGATGTGAGTTATTGCCAAGTCAATTATTGCCAACTGCGCTTTTTTGGGAGCTTGCCAAGTTTCTATCGTATTAATCATTTTGTTTTTGTTTTTGGTATTCGTATTGATCGAAAGCACTAGATTTTAAATTTCTATGAATCGACGTTTCTATGGTTTTATTGTTTTTGCTCAATTTAATAAAAATATCATCAATTAAAATCCAAACATAATCTTTTTCCATCCTGTAAACATTACCCGAAAAACTTACTGAAGTCAAGGAATTATTTTTACTTTTAGGAGTAAAATTCGTAGATGCTACCATTTTAGGCTTTAGGTTTCTAATTAATTCGTCATATCTAGGGTGAAGAGGATTGGGTTTTAAACAAGTGGGGTTGTTAGGGTCAATCATATACCCTTTAGATAATAAACGATCTATAGTTCCACCTCTAGCGAAAGTCCATTTCCCATTAATTTGAATAGCAGTAGGGGTTTGAGAATAGTCAATATCTGACGAAGAAAGGTTCGACAAAGATAAAAAAATTAAAGTTATAGTGATAAGTATCTTAATCATTTTATAATCCTTCTGTATTTTTATTTGATATTGTTCCATTCTTAATTCCATCTTCAAAACTATCCCACAATCTTTCCCATCTAACTTTATTTAACTCCCTAATTCCAATGATTATATTCAGCGTCTCATCTTCTGTAAGGGGGACAGGAGAGTCTCCGATCTTATATAAAAGAATTTCCAACTCTTCGTCTGTGTTAAACATTTTACTAATTGCATCTTCTAAGTTAAATCTATTCATTGTATTATTTTTTATATTGTTCAAGCAAGATTCTTGTTTGTTATAATATCAAAGTAGCAAAAATTTTAGAATCTGTCAATAAAAAAATGGTGCGGATGGTGGGAATTGAACCCACACGCCCTATGGGCAACAGATTTTAAGTCTGTAGCGTCTACCGATTCCGCCACATCCGCATGGAGTCCTAGATCGGAATCGAACCGATGATGAGAGTTTTGCAGACTCCTGCCTTACCACTTGGCTACTAGGACTAGTATTATTTCTCAAATAAAAACTCATATATCTTGATTCCGATATAATACCCGATAATCGCTATTATTATATAACTCATTAAAATGGAGCTACCTGTCAGAGTCGAACTGACGACATCCTCATTACAAATGAGGCGCTCTACCAACTGAGCTAAAGTGGCTAAATTATCTACTAAAACTTTCTCTTAATGCTTTTATCGCTAAATCTTTACCTTTTACCTCACACTCCCATTTAACTTCTTGATCGGGTTTTATTGCAATTAGCGGTGGAGCATATCTATGCGAATAATACTCAGCATGACATCTAGGATTTTTCTCTTTACTAGAAACTCCTTCAGACCAATGAAATATAGGGGGACATTCTTCTGCCCATGTATAAGCGCATCTCTCTGCTTGCCATTGTATATTTAAAACTTCAGAAGGATTACAAATATCATGAAGGTTGTCATAACAAACAGGCAAATTGAATTTAAATTGTTGGAAAATATAATCACTAAACTTAATTATACTATCAACGTTCCATGCTCCACGATCTTCATTTTCTATTGTTAATCTATTATAAACCCCACTATCACATTTCATTAAGTTGTCATAAAAATTCTCTGCGACTTCAGCGATCTTATGATTTAAGAGAGATTCGGGATCAACACCTTCCTTGACGTCTTCATTTTCTACTCTAGGTAAGGGAGCATTAATGTGAATATTCATTGGTGCAGTATGGTCTTGAGGTAAACCTAGCATATCAAGAACACTTGCTTGGAAATTCAACTCATTGATAGTTCTACTTACTGCATCTTTATTACTTGATGCAAGAACGTTAAATTGATCGGGATGAGAGCCTAAAGATATATTAAACTTTTTTGCCATTTTACCTGTCAAGGAAAGCTCTTCATTTATTGATAAATAATCGGGCAAATCAGTAAGGGTAACGTCTGTTTGATCATCAGTAATTAACGGAAAAATTGAAGAGCTTAGGCGATAATGAGAAATTTTACTATTATTGCAATGATTAATGATATAACGAGTCACGCGCACATTGTGTAAAATCCTAGAAGAAAGCTCGAAAATAGCCTTTTCTTTACCATCTTTAGTGCAAAGACTTCTAAATCCTCTGCGAGTCATTGAGCGAAAAGAATACTTTTTCTTATCTTTTTGTTTCAATTCTTCGCTAATACAAGTTAATCCTAATCTTATTATTTCTTCTACCATAAAGCCTATCCTCTCATATATATTCATTCATGTCAATTAAAAAGTGTATATATAAGTATGGAAATATACGAATTAATAATGCTTGCCCTTGGTGGGCTTATGTCTCTTATAGCTTTTTTTTTAAAAAAAGAAAGCATTAGAGTGGATAAAATCGGGGAAAAACTTAGAACTATAGAAGTAGATTTAGCTAAGAATGGCGCAAGAGATTGTGAAAGATGGAGTCAAACACAAAGACTTTTAGAAGACAGAAGATCAGATGTTATAAAAATATTTGAAAAACTAGATAAATAGAAATATTTATTTAAATTTTAATTTACCTTCATCAGATCTAAGTTTTACAAAATCTTCGGGGTTCTTAATGTCTTTTTCTGCGGAGGCTTCTCGGTTAATTTCTTCAATAACATCTTCTGTGACTTCTTCGTATTCAGACATTAATTTCATTAGCTGAGTATCAGACCCTTTTAATATTGAATTATATACTGGTTGAAAAGACTCTTCGCTTTTGGCGAGAGGAAATAACTCTTCGTCAATAACACTATAAAATGAATAATCTATTTCCGATATTTCAAATGGTAAATAAGGTATGACTTTTTTATCATCGTTTTGAAGATCATTATAATCCTCTATAACTCTTCTTGTTTTTTCGTCAGCATCTCTTTGAGAAGACGCTTTCACTTTTATTGATGCCATCTGCTCTACAAAAACAGAAACATCATATATTTTATCTTGATTCAAGATTCATCACTCTCAATAATGTCGCTTAGTTTTACACTAATCTCAATCATAGTTTTTTGCAGATTACGAATTGAATTATTCAATTCTGATATCTCTTCTGTTTGCTTATCTAGTGCCGTTCCAATTCTCCATCCTAGCCATTTTGTATTGTCGTCAGGTTCTAAACTCATAATTTATTTTTTTCTATTTGGGTTTGTTTGATTTAGTAGGTTTTTTGCGCCCACCTTCTCTGTTTCTAAATATTAATGCTTTATCTTCTTCGCTTAGTTTTTTAAAAGCTTTTTTTCTTTCTTCTCTTTTTTTTAGTCTTTCTTTATCGTTCATATTCAAGATTTAGTTTTTCTAGCAAGTAAGCTTCTCTTTCATTATAGATATTTTTTATAAAAATTTCAATGTTTTTTTCTATTTTTTTAAATAATTCATTTATTTCATCTATAGATGAAAATTCTAAGACTTGCCTACGAGTGCTATCTAATTCCATGAAATTGTCATTTTCATCAATAAGAACTACTTGATAGTTTTCTTTAATTAATTTTTTATCTTTATAGTCTCTATTACCTCTTATTTCAAGATGTTCATGCCCTTCGTCTTTATGGATATACGACTCTCCATCATAATATCTTTTATTAGCTTGAGCGATAATAGAATGTCTATTTTTAAAGTTATGCCTTGCAATTACAGCATCTTCTATACAATGATGTTTTTCAAATTTTAAATCTTTAAAGGATGCCATTTATTTATAATAAAATTAAAATTAAAGTATTCAATTTATTTGCTTCCATCCTATTTTCTTTCTACACTCCACGTTTGAATTGTACAACTCTTTTTGTCTTTTAAGTTCTGTTTCTGCTCCTTGTAAAGTGGCAATAGCTTTGTTTTCAGTCATCAAGCCATCAAGAACCATTCTGACGCAAGTTGTTACTTCTCTTGCGGTAACTCGATAAGGGAAGTTTCTACAAATAAACTTATAAAACTTACCACTTATTTTGCCATGCTTTAATAGTTTGTGCAAAAACTTTCTGTAAACGCAATTTTTAGTTGTGTGCAATGTTTTCACCCTCGACCCGATGCCCTTTCCGATTCGGATTCGGGAATTGTACCATCATGCACATAGCCCGAAGCATCCTCTGCGAATTTAATTCCGAATGGACGAGTAAGCCAATAAACAATTTCACTCAATGGATGAGCAATGATATTATGAATAAACCAATTTTTATATATTTTTTTCATATTTGCGATTTTTAGTTGTGTGCAATGTTTTCATGTCTAGTAGGTTCTTTCATTTTATTTATTTGAAGTTTAGTTTCTTCAAAAAATTCTCTATCTGCGTCAACTCTCCACTCTACATCTTCACCTTCGGGGTAATCAATATAGCAATAATGAGTCACATCTCCTGTTAAGAATCCTGTGTTGCTTCCAAAGACATGATTATTCGAACAAGGATAATCTTCATCTCTGCCATAATAAAAGCCTACCCATACACCTGTACCTTCAAAAAAATAAAGCAACCTTCTTCCTTGTTCGGGAAAACTTCGCTCGTCATTTTCAATTTTAATCCAATTAATCATTTATTTGTACTCTCCCACACTTTTCCATCTTTGTCAAGGTCAGAACTTAAAATCATTAATTTTTTATAAACAGGATAAAGGAATGAAAGTAAATCGCAATATAACAAGACACTAATTAAGTGTCCCATATAATAAAGTAATCTACTTGCTAATGTTTTCATTTATCGTGCAATTTTCTTTTATTTATTGTCATTTTCCAAACTTTGCGATCTATGTCTAACTCCATACTCCAAAACATTATTTTGCTATAAACAGGATGTAGAAAGGCAAATAAATCAAAACGCAAAAAGATACTAACTAAATGCCCCACTCTATAAAGTAATCTGCTCGCTAATGTTTTCATAATTATTTATCTGTTCGTTTGTCTCCCCAGAATCCGCAAACACAAGGTTTATTATTTTTTTGATTTGCACCTTTTTGAAAGCCTTTTTCGTAGGATTGATTTGCGTTTTTACTTAATATTTTTTCAAACTTTTTTGCGAGATACTCTTGGGCATCTGCCCAACCCTTATCGTAACCTTTACGATAATTAATCTCTTCTGTTATTTGATTTATCATTTTACCCTAATCTCTAATTTTAATTTTTATCGACCGAATAATAGATTCCGCTCCTTGTTGATTTTTAGTTATGATGCTTTCTCCATTAGAAAGTAATATCTTCCATAATTTTTCTTTACCATTAATTCTTTCCTTAACATAAATCACTTGTTTGGGATTTATGTGGAATTTTTCGTTATTTGAATCTTCTATAGTTATCATTTAATTTATTTAAAAGTTTTCTTGAGAATTTCCATCTTGAACAACAAAAGTGTCTACAAAAACAACCTCTCCATCAATTTCGACTATTATTGAGTAGCTATTAGGCTTATCAAAAGATAAACTTTTAATGGCATTAATAACATTAATTTTTTTATGCGCACCTTGTGATTCAAATTCTCTATCTATAATTAATCTAGGCTCTTCTTCGCTAGGAATAATTCCAAAATAAATTTTTAAATTATGTTTTCCTTGAGGTATTTCAACTAAAGCTAGATACCAAATCATAGAAGGGTGCTTTACAGGAAATTCTTTAGCTCTTAGATTGCTAAAAACTCCAAGTAAACTATGCTTGTTTGTGGTGGGGTCTATATAAACTTGATCGCAAGTTATGAAAGACGCTACTGTTCCTTTGCTTAAATTTTTTTCGTTATCCATATTTTTTTTTAAATTTAGTAAATTTTAATTATATTTTTTTAGCAAGCTTTCTCCCTTTAAAAGTTAATTTTCTTTTAACATCGATCTCCATTAAGTTTTGTTTTAATAGATATTTTTCATGGTCACTTCTAAGCGAAGACGTACTTAATCCTGTTTTTGCCCCAAGCATTGATAGAGTGCAAGCTCCACATTCAGACAATACTTGTAAAATTTGTTTCTCAGTACAACTAATTCCAAAAGGAAGAATGCCTAGAGTTTCGCAAAACTTATTGTAATGTTTTTTATTAAAAAGATTAACATTTTCTGAAGCTGTGTATAGATTAATATCTTTAGCTCTCATTTTGGCATTTCTAGCATTGCCTCTAACAACAGAACTTAATTGAGTTAAAACATCGGGGCAAACGTCACAATCTAGAGATAAAGATAATATTTTTCCCAATTCTTTCTCGGAGTAACAATCAAAATCAATAGATGTCAACCTATCCTTTAATGGTGGAAAAAGTTTATCGCTTTCAGTTGTGGCAAACATGAAAGTTTGCTTTTTGAAATTGAATGGGTATCTAGTTTCTTTCCAATTGAAATCCCTAACATGAGAGTCGCTCGTATCAAGAATTGTTAAAAGTGCCATAGTTAAATCTCTTGGTAATTCGTGAGCTTCATCAAAAAGAATTGAAATTTCATTATCTAAAATCAGAGGGATAAATATTTGATCAAAGAAGTCATCATTATTTTTGATAGTAGAGCAATTCAATTCCAATAAAACTCTTTGAGTTCCATTTTCATTTTTTAAATTGTTAGCATAAGCATTAGCATAAGCAGTCTTGCCTAATCCTTTAGCCCCAAAAAAGCCTAAGAATGGAGAAACTCTTGTTTTATTAAATGCTTTTAAATAAAAATTTAATTTCTTTTTGACGTTATCCTGTCCGACTAATCCGTTAAATGGGTCTTTTTTCATATTATTCAGTCTCCTCTTCTTTAAAGGTTTTTACTTTAAACTGAATCTTACTAGACTCTTTCTCTTCTGTCAAGGGTAATTTTATAGAACAATCTTCTTCTGAACTATGTATACCCAAGCTCTCTAACCAAACTCTACTAACTACTATAGGAGTCTTCTCTCCGATATAATCCTTTAGGTCGCAGAATAGAACTCTAGCAAAGGAATTAGAGCCTTTTTTTCTACCACTACCAGATTTCCTAGTAGAACCATCTTTATTTGTTGCTTTTTTTGTCTTCATGAAAGCATCTTCTCATAAAAACTACTTGCAGTCAAGCTTTTTTTTAAAAATTTTATTATTTTTTAAAAAAAAATTAAGAAATGAAACTATCGGGAATATCGTCATGTTTCGTAAGGCTTGGACTCTTCTCGCTTTTATAGATGATAAGGTCGGGAGCATTTTCAGCAGACTGCTCCTTGAATTTATTAATAAAGATAACGACTGACTCTTCTTTTTCTTCAGCAGTACCTTTATTTACTTTAATAAAACCCGAATAGAATTTTTGTGCTTTTCCGTCTTTTTTCCACAAAGCTCCCATTTCTCTATTTTTCCATTCCGTATTTTGATTTTCTTTTTCTTTTTCTTCGTTCATAATTCTATATTATTAATTGTTGTTAAGTCTATTTTTCCAAGTATTAGAGTTGTCGTCTTCGACACCTTTGTTGTTCAAGATGGAGTTACCTTTATCGTATCTAGAAATTATTATGTCAGGGTCAACTCCGAAAGTTTCAAGATGTTCTTTTTTTATTCCTACTTTTTTAAGTTTAGATAAAGCAGTTTTTTCAAGCTCTTCTAGTTCTTCGATATCTATTCCTGTCTTTTTTGAAATTTCTTCTGTAGACATCGGCGAAACTAATTTACCTAATTTTGCCTTTAAAGCATTTGTTAGGGCAAGTTTTGTTAATTTTTTTTGTTCTTCTTTATTCATATCAATTCAATATATAGATTTTTAAAATAAAAACAAGTAAAAACTCAAGGGTTTATAATTTCCCAACGATTATCGTAATTTAATCTAAAAGTCCCCTTATGCTTCTCTCCCCAAGAGCATTCATTAGGGGCGAATAAACTCATAAAATATTTATCGTTATCTTTCTTATATAAGTGATATATATTTCCAATAACAGGTTTCATCCTCATTTCCGAATTAAATATTATTTCATTCCATTTAACATCATTAGCGAGTTCTTCTAATTCTTTTTTTAATTTATTAAATCGCTCTTCATAATGTTTATTTGCAGAGTGTACTGCACCAACTTTCCATCCACCAAGACTATGATCGGGTTTTATTACAGGGGCAGATAAATTACTTGCATATGGTAAGGAATAAGCGTTTGGAACATAGCTATCGGGCAGTTCTTTTTTCCCCATCACCAATTTTTAATTACATTTGCTATTATAAAGAAACAAGTTGTTATATTTACAAGGATTATAATTGTTCTTAGGATTAAACTAATTCTAGCCTCACTCAAAGAAAGGATTGGTATGTCGGGTTGATCTTTGTCAGTTTTACCAACTCGATGATCTAAAGTTCTAGCCCAAATTAGCCAAAGTTTTTTCATAATCTTGAATCTACTATTTGTTTGTAATATTTTTCATCCCAAAATTCATAATAGTTTGTATTATGTAGTTTGTCTGAATATTTGTTTAATTCAGATAACTTTTGTATTAATAATATAGCATATTCTTTATTATTTGTTTCTATTCCATTTATCTTATTTATTTGGTAAGGGTGATCCCATATTAACCATAAATTTTTATCTCTTGAATATTTTTTATGTATGTTGCAGAATCTTTCGAGCCATTCTTTTTTATATTCATCTTTATCTCCGTATATAAGATAAAGCATTGGGTGTTTTTCGTTATCCATGCATTTTTTAGCATCACCCCAAAAGTCTTTTGACTCTATTATTTCCACTTTATCCAAAAAACTTTTAGCAAAAGGGCAAATTGCATGACCTCCTATCTCGTCTCTTTTTATGGAAATATAATCTAAATAATCTTTAATCATTTAAAAAAATTTTCATCATCATGCCTTTTTATTTTTTCAAGGTCTTTTGTTTTCTCTATTTTAGAGTCTCTTTCGCATAAAAATTTATAATGTTCTGTGTCATTAGACCATTCTTCTCCCGTCCAAAATTCAAACCCTGCATAATCTGATTTATAAATGCAACACTTCTCATAGCCAAGACCAAGATACATATAATTCTTATTATTTTCTATACAATAATCTATCTCAGCTAAATTTGCATATTTGCCAAGATATAATTTAGGGTTTTCATAGTCCCAGGCAAATTGAGTAGAAAAAACATCATTTGAACCTACATTTCTAAGAAAAGTAAAAGCTATCGGAGTATCACCTAAGTAATACATTAAGAAAAATTTACGATCCGTTTCTAATTTCGTTAATAAACTTAAATCCCAAGCCTTGAAACCTCTATAATTTATATATTTGTCAAAAATTTGATTCACAATTTTAGAATCAATATCTTTAGCGGGGACAGGCTTTACGACCACATCTCTACATTTTTTCCTACATTTTTTAGTGCTTTTGGTTTCTTGGAAGTTATTTAAATTAATTCTAGTTTGTCTAGCTTGATACCAATGCGATTTAAATTCGTTTTTAGGTATTAAGTAATCATCAGGTAGCCAACCTTCATTTAGAGCTTGGTGTTCGTCCTCAAGGGGTACTTTTGCCATGCAATCGTAAAACAGATAATCATATTCAGTTATTGCTCCGCAATAATGTTTAAAGTAAATATTCATTATCAAAATTAGATCTATCTAAAAATTTATAACCTAATGATTTTGGTTTTAAATTAGATATATATTTAAGCACTACATCTTTATCAAAATATTTACAACTATAAATATCAAGCTGAACTAAATTAGGGTTAGATTTTTCCCAAGAGTGAAGGCTAATATGACTTGTAGTTATAAGGCAAAAAGCACTTATTCCTTCATTGTTTTTTTTATCACATCTTACAGCTCTAGGAGCGTACAAAATCTCCATATCTATTTCTTTTACTAATTGCCTTATCCAAGATTTAGTAAATTCTATATTTATAAAAGGAGTTTCTTCAAAAGTAGAACTAACAAGCAAGTGGTTGTGATCCATTATTTACCCCACTTGTATGCATTTCTTGCACAGAAAAAATACAATATAGATAGTAATCCAATAACAATTATAGCATCCATTATTTTTCATCTCCTTGTTTCCAGTTCATGCACCACTTATAACTTTGTACACTTGTAATTTCACCCCTATCTTCTTCTTTTATTCGAGAAACTGAGCTTCGTAAATTAGTTTGCAATGTATCAATTAAAACATAAAGTTCTGATATTTGCTTATCTTTTCTAATTAATTCTAATGTATATTTCGTGTCTTTATTCATTACCAAATAGATAGTTTGCCTCTTAATATATCAAAAAACATTAACAAATCACAAGCTTTAGCTTTTAACGTAGTTTTTCCTCCATCTTTTACCCCTTCTAGTGCTAAAGGTTTATTTTTTTCAAAAAAACGATGCCCCGACCAAGCAAAAGGATAAACAACAAATGGAATCAAAGGAATTAAATACCAATGCCATTCAAAAAAAACATAAAAAGCAAATCCAAGCGTAAAAAGTTGACCTATAAAATGTAATAATCTACATTTTGGGTTTTGATGTTTAGTTAGATAAAACTCGTAATATTCTTTACTTATCATAGTGTTTCATTAATATTTTTGCCATAATTTTAAAATTTATTATAATTTTCTTCTACTATTTTTCTAGCACAATCTGCTTCATGCCAATCTTTAACTTCGACTACTTTATTATTTAAGTCTTTGTAGTGAGAGAAGAAATTTTGGCATATTTTTAAAAACTGAGGATCAATGTCAGACAACCCTTTGTATTCTCTAATATGAGATATTGGAGTTCCAAGAATTTTCCAATCTTTTTCTCCATCATCCTCCATGTCTAAGACACCAATCACTCTGCACTCAACAATAGTACCCCTATTTATTGGGACGTTATTGTATATCAATAAATCTAAAGCATCTCCATCTTCAGCTTTAGTGCTTGGGATAAATCCATAGCTAGATGGGTACACCATAGCACTAATTAAACTCCTATCATAAATAAAAGCCTCTAAGTCGGGGCGATATTCATATTTGACATTAGTGTCTTTGGGTATTTCTACGACTCCATAAACTCTATTTGGAGAATTTGGATGTTTTGATATATTGTATAAATTCAATGTTTAATATAGTAACTTTAATAATTGCATTTTAAACATCATTTAGAGAACTTTCTCTTTCCAGAACTTTACTTTCATTAATCCATTTATTAGAATATTTACAATATCTTTCAACAGAAATATTTTGCATCTTAAGTTCCTTTATTTTTGCCATTTTGCAATGAAAGGCTAAAGCCTGTATTGGGCTATCAGCCATATAATAGTGATAACTATTAACTTCAACATGATCTTCTCCAATATTATACTCTATTCTATATTCTATATTCATTCATTTTTACTCCCGAATTGTTTTTTTAAAAAATTTAAATATTTTTCTACATCCCTTATTTCTTTACATATTTTTCGTGAATTTTCTTTGTTAGGTTTATTTATAGCATGAATTAATTCTAAAGAGAGTTCCTGCATTTCTTCTATACATTTCATGAAATGCCTTTCTTCTTCTATGGATAACTTCATTAATAATGATACCAAAAATATAAAAAAAATCAAGCATAAAATGGTGGAGATGGCGGGAATTGAACCCGCGTCCTAATAATCTTCAAGCATGCATACCTACAAGTTTAGTTAATTTTTTTTAAAGTTATGATATTAACATCCAACTTCCTGTTGCAATTATTCACTCAAAATGAGGTCTCCGAATACTCAGCGATACAGTTTATTAACAGGCAATCCTTTTCTGTTTTGCAGATGAATGACCTCTTATCCCCTTTATCTGCGTCAAAAGGTAAGAGGTAGCAGACTTACGCTGCTAGGGCAAGCGACTCGCTCTGAGGCGAGTAAGCTTTAATACGTGACTTGTTGCCATGTAAGAGTTTTGCACTTTTTTAACGAAGCCAAGTGCATCTCCGACTTGCAATGCAAGAATTCAATTTTAGTCGAATCCTGTACATCCCCATAAAATTTCAAAGATCTATACTATAATAATACACCAATTTTATTTTTCAACCTTAACACTTTCAAAAAAACTTTTAAAATCATTTTTTGAAATAGTTTTTTTTCTCATAGCATTTAATAAAATTGACCAAACAGAGTCTTTAGTTCGGTCTAAGAGTTTGCATATTTCTTCATATTTATATCCCGACCTTAATGCTTTGAGTATATAAGAATATTCATGTCTTTTATATGATTTTTCTTTTTTTTGTGCGTATCTAGGAATCAAACCTTTTTTTACAAAGACGGCTCTGTGACCATGAATAACATAAAGAGGAATCTTTAAATCTTTAGATATAAATGTCATATAATCATTATTGACGAACCCTTTAATCATATCAGAAGAAACTAAAAAAATAAATTTATTAAATAAGATTTTCTTTATTTCATTAATTGTCAAATCTTTTCTATTAAGCTTAATAATTTCATAACCTATTTTAAAATACTCAATTATTTTATCTTTTTGAAGATCAGTTACATTATATTTGACTCTCCTATAATCAAATAGTTTACTTTTAAAAACTCTCCGTAAAAGACTCATTCTTTTAGCTCTCATTTTTGATGTCTCAACTAAGACTCCAATTTTATAAAGGTGAGTTTCTTTTGCCCTAATAGAAGAGATAGATTTGCCTAATTTTTTAGCGATTTCGTCTCCTTTACAATTACTTTCAGAAAGTCTTATAAGTTCAGATTCTTCTTCATCGGAGAAAGCTTTTATATATATTTGTTTCTTTTTCCTTAGAAGGGATCCTAGCTTGAGCCATCTAGATTGATTAATTATTTGATATTCAGAAAATTTACCATCGAAAAATTTTTCGCTTATATATTCTCCAGTATAGCAATTAGGATTCTTCATTAAGATACGAGATAAAGCTTCTTTATCTAAATCATTAAAGTAAACATGATTGTCGTGTTTAAAAAAATTATTTATAGCATTATTACCATCCGTAACTTGATTATAAACTTGATCGTTTAGGACTTTGCTAGAAATTCCATCTTTTAATGCCCCTATAGATTTTACTTTTTCTACTATATTGTGATAAGCTAAGTCAATAGCTTGCCTAGTAACCCCACAATCTTTAGCTATATCTTTTTGTTTTTTTCCAGACTGTAAACTTAAAAATATTTCAAGTTCATTATTAGTAAGTTTTGATTTAATTTCGTCTAAAATATATTTATATTTATCCCCAATGTTTATGTCTTCTACTTCAGATTCAACCCCATTAGATTCAAGGAAAATATCTAAAGTGCTTTTTTCTCCTTCTTCGGTAAAGTAAACTTTATCTACTCTTTTGGCTCTCCATTTTCCAGATTTGACGTTTCCATCTGTTTCTCTAGAGTAAATCCATCTAATTAAATTCCTGCAATATATAAAAGAGGTATGCTTGAATGATTCTTGATTAAATTCTTTACCTTGAGACTCAACATAATCAAATATTTTTTGTTTATTTTTTACTAAGTAAAGATTTACTTCAGATAAGAGTTCGTCACTACTTAATGGATGTCTATCACCCCTATATTTTCCAATTATTTTTACCAAATCCTGTTGAAAATCAATTAAGTAATCATCAAACTGTTTTAGTTTTTTGTGGTCTGCTGTATTTTGTTGGGAATTCATAACTCCAGTTTATATTATATAGTTTTTTAGATCTAACTAAAATTTTATCAAAATGTGCTTGTTTAAGATTTAAATACTCAGCAGTTTTTTTTCTACTATTATTGAATTTTGGCAATGCATCTTTTATTTTAGGTATTATATCTCTATAAAAGACCTCTCTTTTTTTTGCACTTGATTTTTTAATATTTTCAACTTTTCTTTTTTTTTGATCATCTGTTAAGTTTCCAAATGGAATTTCTCCATTATCCATTCTTGCTTTCATCACTTTTTTTTGAATAGATGATCTCATTTCCCTTGAAACTATAGGGGGGACACGTACATAAGGGTAATTTTCATTCCACCAAGTTAAAGGTTCTATTCTGCTCATCATTTTGTAAAGAGTATTTCTTCCAATTTTTAGATATTCAGCAGTTTTACATCTATTATTTTTAAGAAGTTTAAAAGTTTCTATTATTTGAGTTTTAGTTTTTTCCATTTCATCTTTATCCCATTTTACCCATTTACCTTTATAGATCATACCTTGACGCTCTTCTATCGGCAAGTAGATTCCCTTGCGATTTTGATGAGACCAATTATCTTTTCCTTTTTTGAAACCTATTGAAAGTATATGAGTTATATCTGTTCTATTAAATCTGTTAGTGTAACCTTCTTTTCTCGTTATTTCTTTTTTAAATAAGATATTATTATAATTAGGAAATGAAGCTTTTTTTATTTGTTCCCAATTTTCAAATGTCAACCTTCTGTTGTTGTGTATCTTATAATTTCCATGAAACATGAAACCCTGGACGGCTTTAACTTTTACATGTGAATCTTCGGCATTTAATTTTTCTATTAAGATTTTTTTTGCTAAGTCGTATGACTTTGACCTTATGAAAGTTTTAAAATCTTTTTCACTTCCATCTTTATACTTTTCGGTATAATTTATATTCCAATATTGATCAAAATCAAAGACTTCACGACGAAACTTATATTGCGAGCCTTTATTTCTTCTTTTCTTTTTTTTCATTTTATTTTAAAATTTAAATTTTCCCTAAGAAACTTTCTTACATTTTCAATCATTGCTGATTTACTTCTAGAAACTTTCATTGGAGTTATGCTCATTTTTTTGGATATTCCATCTACAGTATAACCCTTGCAGAGATATTTATAGATGGAATATTGCCTTTTTGAAAGAAATTCAGATAAGTTCTGATCTAACTCTTTCTTTTCATGTTCTACGAGTTTATTCATGGGGTCATCTATTGCTAGAAAATAAACATGATCAAAATTTACATATCTTCTATTCCATCTTTTTTTATTTTGTAAATATTTTTTTATTTGAAAACTAGAAATAGTAACAGCCCAAGGTAAAAGCTTTTTACTATTATCAAATTTATCTCTATTTGATAAAATTTTTAAATTAATTTCTTGAATTATATCTTGACAGTCTTTAGGGTTGTAAACAATAGAGCAAACGTAACTTCTAATATTTGGTTGGATTTTTTTTAATTCAGAATTATTAAACATTTTTATATTTTCCTAAAATTATATACATCTTTTGTAGAAATACTCTGAGCTAATTAAATTCAGCCATACCTCTCTGTTATTAGAAAAATTTTCATATGTTAATTCTAACCTATTTAAATCCATAAGAAAATCAATATTAAGAATTAATTTCATGAGAGAAAAGTTCTTTTATCGCTTTATTTCCTGTAGATATTTTAGCCCAACTCTCATCAGAGAAAACATTAAATTTAAACCTATGCTTTATTTTTTCTTTAATTCTTAAAATGTTAAAAGATATAGCTTGATGGGTAACATCCATCATCTCAAATATTTCTACCTGCTTGTGACCTTTTAATAAAAGATCTATTAATTCTATCTCTTTGGTCGTGAACCAAGTGCTATCTTTAATTAAAGTAAACACATATTTGTATTTTTCGTTTTCAAAAGCATCTTTACACTTTTCATCCTCACCCAAAATATCGCAAGCTATTTCAAAACTAGTTTTTTCTCCATCTTCAGATTTGCACAAAAAATCCAATCTTCTAGAGTTGTATTTTCTGTTATTTTCTCTAGACGCAAACCAGGAAACGGCATTTTTTGCATAGATGCACATCAAGTAATGAAAACTTTTTTTAGTAAATTCTTGATGCTCATCGTCTCTGAATCTAATGAATTTTTCCTTAGCTTTTATTAAGCTTAAATTAAAGTCGCTCAGGATCTCATCAATAGCAAGACGATGATTATGCTTTCTTTTTGACATTAAAAGCTTCTCGATGTCTGGTTGAAGAGAAATGAGATAATTATCAAACCTTTCTTCGTCTTTATCTGTTATTTTGTATTCGTAGTCTAAGTTTTCTGAAATCATATTAAAGTAAATTTTTAATTTTTTGACTGTTTCTTTCTGTTATTTCCCCTTTAGATCTAATTTTTACGACCATTTTAAACAAATGGTTATTTTCATTAGGGTAAGCACTATTTCTTATATTTTCCCAATCCTTCATGTTGATTAAATTAATAGATTTATTACTAGATCTTTCAAAGCAATAATTTGAATGAAACATATAACCTCTTAAGTTTTTAATTTTCAAATAGTGATCGTCTTCTTTTGTTTTTTTAAATAAAAAATCTTTAGCTAAATCAAAAGACCTAGCTTTTACAATAGAAACATAATCTTTTTCTTCTGAATTATCGATATAAAGAGTATATCTAATTTTCCAATATTGATCTATTCCCCACTTTTTATTCCTAAACCACTGTTGCAGTTTGCTAGGGTTTTTAGTTTTTGGCTGAGTGTATGCATTCATATTTTTATATTAATCCTCCTTGTTTAGAGATTCATCAACTTCTTTTTGAAAGTTTGGGTTGTTTTCATATTCCCCTACAGATCTGCCCACCTTAAACGCGAATTTATCTATAAAAAATATTAAACCACATATCACCCAAGGCTGGAAGTCGTAAAGTTTAAATTCTGTAAATAATAATACAAATATAGTTAAATAAGGCAAAAATTTATTAACGATATATTCAAACGCTGCTGAGTTTACTTCTTTCATATTATTTTTTATTAGATGGGTTCCAGTAAATATTTTTAAATAAGACGAGTTTAATCTCTCTTGGGGAAATCCAATCATTAACAAGAGCTTCAAACTCTTGGTTGGCATTATACCTCCATTTCTCAGCATCACGACTATCGTCACTGTCCTTGATATTGTCTTGATATTGAAGGTGTTCGAAATCATATATCGGCATATCTAAGCCAATAGGCTCTCCATAGGGGACAGCTTCATTAGTGTCTTCGTAAAAGAACTCATTGTCTTCTCCTGAAAAAACTACTTCACTAGAAGATAGTGACGCGAATTTATCATCATGTAACATTAATTTTATATTTTTCATATTTGTTTGTTATTAAAAAGATTCATTTGGTCTTCATGTATGTTTTCCTTATCTAACTCCAACCCTAACATAATTTCATCCTCTTTGTCAATCATTTTTTTTCCTTTATTTTGCTTTAACCAATTTCTTTGAGCCATACGAATGACAAAGCGCATGAATGCAAAAGCATAAATTTTATTTAATTCAACTACTCCACCACTTTCAGTATCTATAATTAGAAACTTTTTTGTTTCTTCATCGTACTCAAAAGTTGCATACTTCAACTCCTTTTTAATCTTCATTTTTTATTTGTTTTAATATTTCTAAACTCATTGTTGGAGGGAAGCATTCTCCTAGGACCTTCCTGATAAAACCTTCTGAATATTTATTTTTAAATTTATTTAAAAATTCAGGCGGAAATCCGCATAAAATAGATAACTCTTCAACAGACATAACTCTTGCATCCGAATATGTTCCATCTTGTAAAAGCCTTCCAGGGTGAACATTATTTTGACTCGATATAGCTCCATTACACATAGTGACAGTAGGCGATGGCTTGTCCCAATCTATCCTCTTGTATGTAGTCATAAAGCCTTTTATTCTTCTCCCATCTTTTTTGGGATAATGAATCTTATTATTAAATGCGGTTTGACCTGTTGGGGTACTCTTCATCCAAATTATATGATGAGGGTTATGTTTTTTTGCATAATGCCAAGGAAGATCACTTGACCTGCCAGACTCCAATGAAGGCAAGTGACCAATCGCATCCCTTACGCTAATATTTTTTTCGTTAGGTTTCGGGTGTTTCCATCTGCCATCTCTAGATATTAAACCTATAAACCTTTTTCTTGATTGAGGAGTGCTGTAATCTTTCGCATTTAAAATGTCCCAATTTAAAACCCAAGGTTCTGGAATTTGAGATTCAATATATTTTATTATATTAACTATCTCTCCGTTGTTATTTATAAAAGTATTAGCCATGCCAGCGACATTTTCTATCAACATGTAGTCAGGTAATATCTCGTTAAAAACATCCATTGCATGTATTATTAATGAATTTCTATGATCATCAGGTAATCTTTTGGCATTAGCAACACTCATTCCTTGACATGGAGGAGTTGCTATAATTAAATCTATTCCATCACCAAGGACCGAATTCGGGCATGAATCGTAAATCTTACCCTTAACCTCTTCTTTTGTTACATCTCCACATATAATATTGCATTCTGGGTGGATTTCTCTATACAAATCGCACCTATCTTTATAAAGCTCGTTCGCTACAACTACATCTATACCTATGCTATTTAAGTATAGCTCCCCGAAACCTACATTTGAAAATAATGATAAAGCTTTCATTTAGAACTTGGTAGTTGTTGAGGATTCGAACATTCAGCAAACATAACAAAAAAAAAAAATTCTGTCAAGCAAATTATAACCAATGCCTGTCATACTCAAGAATCCTTTGGCTATCTAGGGACCAGAGGTGAAACTTAAAGTTAGATAGAGAAGGAAAGAAGTTTTTTTGAAGCATGTAATAGCCTTTAAATCTTGATGAGTCTATAAAGTATATCTTACAATCATAAACTAATGAATAATCATTAAAACATCTTATATCAATCAACGGGTTTTCTAAATGTGATAATAGTTTTTTGTATTTATTTAATTTGAATGGGTTTATTGATTCATACTTTAATAAATCTACTTCTATTAAACCAAAGGATTTTACTGCACCATTTCCTTTAACAATTAAAGATTTAGAATATTTCTCATTAAAAGACTCAAGCAAGTCTTCAAAAAAATAAGGGCAATCGTTAAAGAGATGAGTTTTTGCTGAACTTTTCTTCATCCCTCCACTTTAATATATCTTCACATAATTTATGAAGCTCTTTCACACTCAAGTCATTTTTCGCATAATTAGCTTGCCTTGTACACATACCTAGATTGTCTAAGTCATTACTACCACCTTTAGATGTCGGAATAATATGATCTAGATGATATGTTTCTGGCTTATTAATATTAATCTTTTTTCCAGTAAGGTAGCAGTAAGGTTTTCCAGCAAATTTTTCGACCACATCTTTTGCTGAAAAATTTTTAGAGACATTATTAACAAAAGCGTGCGTCCTACTTCTATGCTTTCGCTTTTTGAATGTTTTCACCTTAGTTCTAAAAGTTTTATAACTTTCTTTTGAACATCTAGATTTAAATGCACTTATTTTTTTAGTTAATTTATGAGACGCTGTACAATTGCGACTCTTAACTCTTTTTTTTTCAGAGGAATTCTCTCCGCAATGGTAAGAAATTACAGACTTGGATACTCCTAACTCCTCTTGAATTTCATTGTAAGTCTTTCCCTCTTTCCTTAATCGAAGAATGTCTTCTTTTCTAGGCTTGTTATTTAGTACTCTCTTCATTTTGGTTTTTTGAGCCAACGACTATAGGAGAAGCTCCATTAAGAAATTTTCCAGAATCGTCCCTAGATTTGCAAAAGTGACCAAAAGAATTTTTTTTAATAATTTTTAATTTTAAATTTTTATTCCAAGGGGTGAAGCCTTTTTTGAAAGTTCCGTTTTTATTTCTTCTCTTATTTTCATACTTAAACCATTGATCTTTTTTAAATTTATATAGTTTATGCTTGCCATTAGGGTAAGATATTTTTTCCAATATATCTATTTGCTTGTCAGATAACTTTCTTCCTTTATAATTATCTTTATTTATCTTGAAAGATCTAATGTTTTTTAATTCATAAACAATAAACTCTCTTCCAATTTTTTTAGATAGAATGAGTTTTGCTTCTTTATCTGATTCACCTTTAATTATAGACTTATAATTGTAAGACTTGTCTAGGGCTAATGTGTAGTAGACTACATATAAATCTTTGTTAACCTTCACTAAAATATAATAAACATTAACTATAGAAAAATCAAGCTTTTTTCACAAAAAAAGCCTCCCATTTCTGGGAGGCTTAATTTTAGAAGGTGTAACTAGTACTACTTCTTAGCGGAACACGACCCTTGATTGCCCAAAAGGGACACAATCAGAACTAGGGTAATGACTCCAGCGAGGCTTGCTCCTGGCCCGACAAAGCCATTTACAATACCCTGCAAGTTTCCAATAACATCAATACCTGCATTTTCACCAAAAACAACTTGGGAAAGTACAAGCAATCCGATAACGGAAAGGAGTACGGCGCTAATGCCACAAATGGCACACTTTACTTTTTCTACTACGTCTTTCATAATTTTATATATATTAGGGTTAGAATGATACAGTCAAGGAGACTCCAACAATAGACTCTCCGTCTATGAGATCAGAATCTACATAATCATAGTCGAGGGCTAAGTTTGAATTTTCAGAAACAGACTTAGATGCGGTCGCACCTAAAGTCCAATAATCAATATTAGAACTTGTTGATACATCTGTATTGCCATAGCTTCCAGAAAAATCAAGATTAATAATCTCTAGATCTAAAGAATGGCTAACGCCAACTTCGACAGTATAGAGAGTTTCGTCTGTATTCCTTGCGACTAACAAGCTAGGATTCAGGAGAGTAGAAACATCAACCTTAAATTCAACATCTAGGGCGGCGTCTCCAGAGACCAGCTCAAAGTGTTCAACTCCAAGATATGTTCCGATCAAATCAGACCATTGCTTTGAAGCACCCAAGGAAATTAGGTAAGCATCAGCTCCAGATGCAACTGACTGATTCGTAGCTGCGCCAAGAGAAAGCTCTAAGCTATCTCCAACACTAATGCTATAGTCAATTTCAGCTCTAACTGATTCTCCTGCGATCATAGCTCCCTCCCTAAAGTAGTCGGAAGCATAACCTGCAGACAGCGAACCTGTATTTGCGGATGCGGCGTTAGTAAATAGGCAAATAAATGCCATAATACTTAGTTTAGTATTCATATATTATGTTTATTAATAAAAAAATAATGCAAGAAAAATGCTTGCTTTAAAATTAATCTTCAGAAAAGAAGTCTTCATCGACTTCAAAATCTATGTCTTCACCTGTAAGGTCGTTCATTTTATCTTCTATGATACTCTGTAAATTTATTAATTCAAGTTTTTTTTCTCTTAAACATCCGATTTCTGTAAAAACATTTATGTCAAATTCTCCTAGGTATCTACTACATAGATTGTCTAGGTCAAATCTAAATGCGTCTGTTTGTTCGTCAAAATTCATAAGTCGAGATGAAAGTATAATACACTTTTTTTTAAGTTTCGAAGTTTTTATTCCATTTTTCACATCTTTTTAACTTTAAAATATCTGAAGTTTTTATTAATGCGGTAAGCTCTTGTTTTTTTCTATTATAAAATATATATTTTGAATCTTTGGATCTTTTTGCGTATTCTTTTTCTTTATTTATTAATGATTCGCAGAGGTCAAACAATGATACTCTATCAACAACTAAAAAACAAGTTTCTTTCTCAAAGGCTATATAATTAGCCTTTTTAAGTAACCAGCCATCATAGCCCCATTCGTTTCTATATTCAACTAAAGTCCACTCATCGTTACAATTTTTATCTGATGCAGAAAGTTTTTTTCTAGCTTTTACATCAAAACCTTTTTTTATCTTATCTTTCTCAAGCCATACATCTATACCTAGTATTTTATTTTCATGCTTGGTTGATTTAAATGTATTGAAGCCTCTTTTTGAGGCAACTCCCATAAATTTTCTCTCAGACTTAGTTCCTATCTCTGAAGAGCCTCGATTATCAAGTTCGTGTTTATAACTCATTTAGTGTATATATTTATTATGTTATTAATAATAGATGCAGAACTAACAGCTCCTCCAAGTGAGGTTTGTTTATTTAGAGACATAACTTTATACTCTTCGTGTTTTTTAGATAAAGAAGTGGTAATAGAATGCCCAAAAAATGAAAGAGATTTTTATTATAAATGGTTAAAAGATAGGTGTGCATGGGATTACGTCTTAGATATGGTAAGACCAAGGACTGAATTAGGTGTGACTTTAAGAAGTTCAAGAGCAAATATAACTGTTTCTAGGATATCTTATTCGAATTATCAAGGAATTATTAGTAGATTAAACGCTTTCAAAAGGAAATAAATTTTCAAAAGACTCTTCGTCTTCGAAAAATCCAGAATCTTCTGAATTCATTTCGGAAATATCAATTTTGTTTGGTATATTATATTTTTGAACAGGAAATCTCAACAAAAAAGAGTCGATTAAATTCTTTTTCTTTTTAGAGGTATTATAGAAAATAGCTCTATTTTTATGAATTGGATAATCTCTAGAAAAATAACTAAGGTAGAAGCTGTATGGATAATGTTTTTTAAAGTGAGGGATTAAGTCAAGCAACTTAGTTTCTTTTTTAAAGAAAACGACATCGCAGTCAGCAAAACTATAAAGAGGTGGGGTGTTAAATTCATCTTGATCATGAAAGTTATATTTAATATATTTTACCCCTTTTCTATCTAAATTACTATAGGTAAAATTGCATGAATCAGGACAAAAAATAAAAATTTTATTATATAATATCATTTTAGTTATATAAATGCTTCCCCATTCCAGCATAACCTGAGTGATATGTGAATCTAAAAGTTTTTGGCAGATTCCTTATGCTTATTGAATTGTTGTTAGTCTGAGTTATGCCATATGCAGTCGCTGGAAGGGATTCATTTAAGATTGTGCATTGATTATTAATATCAATACCGCAAGTCCAGTATATTCCACAATTTTTTAAACCCCCACAAGTATCTTTGCTTCCCCAAAATTTATCAGACCAAGCTCTCGGATCAAATCCATCGATAGAAGGAGAAGTTAATGGGTTGTGGGAAATATTTAGATATTTTAACCTTGTCTCCCTAAAACTTTTTAAATCTCCAAGAATTTTAATATCGTTATAAGCAATAGAAATATTCCAAAGATAGTTATTGTTGGATAGAGTATTAATATTAGATATAAGATTATTATCTAGACATAACTCAGTTAAGTATTTCAAATCATTCAGTGGAGATAAATCCTCTACATGGCAATTTTCAATTTGAATAGCATATAAATTAGGAAAATTTCTTAAAAAAGAAAGATCTTTAACTGTTTCATTTTCTCTGAGTTTGATATAGATTGTATGATATTGATTAATTCCTCTTCCTGTATTAAAAATCCTACCTTTATTTCTAGAAAGAAAGCTAGACCTTATGGATTTAGGTTTTAAAACCATTAAGTTGAAACTTGAAGTCATAGGTCCGCTACCAGAATTTTCCCTAAAAACACAAAGGTTTAAATAATTTCTTGGGGAATATGGTATTACTGTAGTCCATTTTTTAAGTCTATCCTCTAAAATACAATCATAGTCGTATGAATCAGTGTCCTTCATTAAGACTCTTGTTGAAGGGTGGACACAATAATGCGGAGCTTTCTTATTTGCAGTTAAGAAAGAAACTCTATTTTTCTCCCTATGTCTCCTGACTTTTTCATTGTCAAGATTGAATGGATCAAGATATTTATATTTTAAACCTTGATCAGTTCTATACAACCACTTGATGAAATTTTTATCGTTCTCACAGAAAAATCTTGAGTCAACAATAGATTTTCTACCATTTTCAAGCTCTAAAGAAAATTTAGTTTCAGAATTTACAGACAAAAGCTTTGCATTAATATCATTTCCTGATGAATTTTTCCAAATTCTAAACTTTTGCTCTGGTATTTTGCCTAGTAATGCAATGCAAGGTAGTAGTTTTAGCGCTAATATAATATATTTCATCTGTATTCCTTTCTTAATAATCTCCATCTATCGGAGTCTATTTGTTTTTTTCCATTATCAATAGCATACAGCATACCTAAGATTTCGTCAAGACTATTATAAATATATTTATGAGGAAGCATTCCTAGCATCCATAGCGGGGTTTTCGATTTACCTCCTTCCATGCTTATAAAGATGGGTTTTTTCATCCGAACTGCTGTTACTAGTTCTTCGGAGCTACCCCAACTAGCTATATCGGGAACCAGATTAGCTATAATAAAATCACTTCTATCAACGAGATTCAAATCATACGACCTAATAACTTTCATTTTTTTAGTTACCCTATCGTATTGTTTTGTTTTCATCCAAGTATTCATTTCTTCTCTGGACTCTTCGTCTTCTTCTACATCCTTAACGAAAGGTTTTTTATAAGGATCAAAACAAGTTATACTTAAAGGAGATAATTTTTTTGTGACTTCTTCTCTCCAATTTCTACCACTTAGGTATTGCATATGCCCCACCAAATAAGTTTTAGTATTGCATAAAAGGTTCATTACTAATTAGATTTAATTACCTTTAATAATTCTCTAGCCTGTTTTGCTGGAATATCCTCAAAAGAAGTCCAGTCAGAAGGATTAGAAGATGGATCAACTTCATAAATTCCATCCTTATGCAGTTTTCTTAAATGATTCTTAAAGGTATCAAAATCAAAAAAACCACTAAGCTCAGATTGAACTTTTAATGCTCCTTGAGGAGATAAAGACATTGAATTAGAGTTTTGCCTAAGAGGAGATATTCCAGACTTATCTATTTCGTCATCTCCAACAATATGAATATTTAAGAAATTTCTTACACATCTAACAAAAGCTCTGTTACACGCTATCGTCTCTAAGAACTTAGTAGCAAAGCTGCTTGTGTTATTTAGTGTTGCATTAGCCATGTCAGAAAAATGAACTAATTCTCCATTCGTTTCATAATTTGGCATAAAGCTAATAGAGCAAGAGACTGCAACATGATCAGGTTCACATTTAATGATTTGATAAGACACATCTGAAAAGCCTCTAAGTTTGGCGACTTCTTTTATCCCAGAAAGTTTTATTAATAGTTGATGATCCTTTAATCCCTCTACTGTCCTTGGTGGGTCTTTCTTCCTAGCTTCAAACCAAGACTTGTTGGGGAATAGATGTTCATCCTTTACCATAGATCTCCAGTCAATAGAACCATCTTCATTGAAATGATATTCAGCATTAGATAATAGACCATGCTCGTCTCTCTTGTACATTGATGGCCCAAGCGGCTCTCTTGAATTATTCAAATTACTCCTCACGCTTGCTTCCGCAAGTTTAACTTGTTTTATTATGTCTGACTCTACGTCAGGCGAACATTTAATTTCTAAAGTTTTATTCTTGCTTCCTTTTGGTCTTCCTCTTGACATTTTCTTCCTCCTTGTTGTATATGATATAATAATCTAAACCTTCCCAAAAATCTGAACTATCTATAATGAAATTGTCTTCACCTGCATTAAGCTCTTTTCCTTCCATCCAGTGAGCTTTACTTGCGAATTTTTGTCCATTTGAAATTAAAATTTTTGAAGATTTGAATATTTTATTATGATCAGAGTCAAGGGGAAGATCAAGGTCTTTTTTCGTTTTTTTATTATAAAGAAGTATTTTCTCATCTATATTATCTAGCCTTAGCTTATTTATATTTTCTTTATTATATGTGAAAAGTTCATAAGGTATTTTAAACTTTTTTAAAATTTTTAAAAAATCAAAATCTAGATCATCAACTTCAATGGAAACCCTAGCTAATGAATCTTTGCATGCATAGCATAATTCTTCGCTAAATTTTTGGTTTGTAATAACTCCTAATTTTCTTCCTCTGGATAAATGAAAGATATTTTCTTGATCAAAGTAATAATCAGCCCTGACATTGATTATTGAATTTTTTAATAAATCTTGAGGCGGAACATAATCAGGAATAAACTCAAGAACTCTTACATGGTAATTTTCTCCAATATAAATAGGGTTTAAGTCGTCAAGATTATTGATTATTTCAAGATTATTTAATATTTTATTAGCTATTAAAGATGGAGATATTTTATTTATGCTTTTAGGGTTTTCGACAGGGCTGTAGCTGCAGCCAAATTCTTTAGGGGAATCAATACTTGTGAAGTTTTTATTTAGACCACTTTTATCGAAAGAGCAAAAAGAATCCGAAGGCTCATTTGAGAAAAGAACTACACTAGGAGTGTTGGAGTTATAAGATACATAAGAATAATGATCACAAACATTAAAATGAAGCATTGATTTCTTTAACACATAGGCATTTTGATTAAAATTCATAGAGCCTCTAAAGTCATGAACCCCTTCAAGTGTAGGGTCTTTTTTATCTCCAATTTGAATAAGCTTTATATTTTCTAGGTTTAAAAATGGAGTTAATAAATCAATAACTTCTTGCCAGAGATCATAATGCTTACTTTGAATTTTAGTAGATGTATTAAATGTTATATATTTATCATGAGTGATTGGGAAAAAAGAATTATCAATAAAAGGTTTTGATATCTTTAAACCTGAATGAAGACTGTACCTTTCTAGCTTATTCATATAAATCAAATGTAAAGTCTTTTATACCATGATAATTGATATTTCTCTGAGTGAGTATTCCTAGGTTGCAATAATAATCAAAGTAAGCTTTGCTTTTGGAGGAGGACACCATTAAAAATTCATTTTCCATCTTAGGATCGTATGGTATTACTTTGTAAATATGAAGATTAGATAATAGAAGAGAGTGGTAAACTTCATCGCAAGCAAAAAATAAATCATGATTGGGGTTTAATTCTTTGAAAGATTTTAATAAACTCGTAGCCATTAAAATGTCTTCTGCAGATTCTTTTAAAACAAAAAGAGCTTTTTTTGAGCCATCATTTTTTATAACTTCGTCAAAATCTACCACTTTTTTCTCAACGATCTTTGAGTTTTCTTTTTGAGCAACTTGCCTAAAATAATCTAACACACCGTTTCTGGAACCTCCATTAGTAAGTGTGCTCATCCAGTATTTATGACCTTCGTCTGTATGGTCAAGATCAACTTTTAAAATATTTTTATATAAATCAATTAACCATTCAGAATCAGATTCTATATCTGGAGGATTATAATTCGAGTCTCTTAATGTTTTTTTGAAATTAAAATCGTAATCTGAAACACTTGGCATAGAGTCTATAATCTTTTCTAGTTTAGAACCTATGACTTCAATAGAATAATTATCTACAATATACTGTCTAGATTTTTTTCCTAAAGATGATTTTTCTAAAAGATCCATTTTATAAACATCTGTTAGTTTTTCACTAATACTATTAGGGCAAGTAGAGGCTTTTATGAATTGTGTTCCTGGTTCCCTGTATTCAGACCAATCTAGGCTTAATCCCCCAGATTCTGGGGAGCAAGAGTCTTCTCCGCAAGAATAATTTGTATTTAAAGTTATTAACTCGCAGAGTTTAGCTTCTTGTAAAGGTATCTCTTGGCCTCCGCTTGTAAAAGGGTGACAATAAGTATCCATTAAATTATAAATCTCATTTAATTGATCATCATTAACCCCATCTTTAATGTTTACAGTATTAACTGATTTTTCGGAACCACAGTAAGGACAGTTTAAGTTTTGAGAAGAAAATGGCTTTATTTCATATTGATTGCAAATTTTGCAATAATACGTACAAAGAATATCAGACTGATCTATTCCTTTTTCCTTTATTAATCTTGGAATGTCCCAACCTTCAACCCAATTAGTATGAAGTAAAAGTTTTGCATTTGAGTCTGGGTGTTTAGATTTAAATATCTTAAAACCTTCTAGCAGGTTAGGTACGCTTTTTCTAAGTTGGTTCCTGAAAACAAATCCTATAATGAAATTTTCACTTAAATTGTATTTTTCCCTTAAAGCATCTCTCTCTTCGTGATCTAGTTTATAAAAACGAGATTGATCAACAGCACCATGTAGAGTTTTTACATGAGTGTGTCCTTCCTCGTGCAAAGCTTTCTCTGCAAAAGAAGACCATACATAGTAATGTTTAACATTTTTCGCGCATTTTATTGCATCTGGGAGGATGGGAAGGCTATCAAGAGTTGTCCAAACCATGCAATTAATTTTGTTCCACCAAGGCTTTTTTATATACCCAGATAGACCCCATATGTCTTCAGCGCCTATGTATACATCAGGCTTATGTTTCTTTATGACATCGTCGATCCTCAAGGCTCCATATGAAGCGGATCTGCCAAGATTGGGATCTCTATTTATTCTGTTTATAGTTTCCTGATCTGATGGGAGTCCTCCTTCAGCTTCCCAAGGAAGAGTTTTTAACTCTTCGTGAGATTTAGATACACCATTAGCAAATTCTATAATTTCATATTTATTGGTTGAAGCTAAATATTTTAATATATTTTTAGCATTCTTGCCAAAACCACTTAGTATTCTAGAAAAATTACTATGAAATAAAACTTTCTTTTTAGACATTTAGGATTTTTTTAATATTCTAAACTGACTCTTCTTCAGAATGGGACATCTTCGTAATCTTCCTCATCAACATCTTCGGTTTTTTCTACCTTAGGACTTGGAGAGGGTGAAGGTTTATTTTCTTGATATTTCTTAGAAAGAGCTTTTTGGATATTGATTTTTTCGTCAACAAAAAGATTAATAAAACGTTCAAGTAACTTCGTGAAAACTTCTGCCTCTCCAGGATCCATGCCTATTTTGAAAGTAGAACCCTTCCCTTTAGAAATAGAAACTCCAAATGCTGGAACTTTTATCTTTGACTCCTTAAAGCCTTTTGATTCTGGATCGTATTTAGAAATCTTAACATCCTTATCCCAAGGGCTAAATTTAATAGTAGTATTATTATTATCAAAAGAGTGAAAAGTAGAATAATCATACCTATTTTTAATAGCACTAATTACTTCTCCGCACTCAAACTCACTAAGTTTTACATTAACAGTTTTTTCTGAGTCTTTCGCATTACCAGCAAAAGAACCTATCTTCTTATCAGAATCCCAAGAGTATTGGGATATTGCGCTCATATAAAAAGCTGGTAGGCTGTTGTTTTTATTAGAGCCTATGGAGAAGGTGAATGCTGCTCCTGCGTTTTTACTATTAGGTTTATATAATTGAATCGACATAATTTATAATTGTTAAGATTTGTTTTTTTCTGATGCGCTGTAAATATTTTTAGGGGAATCGCTTAAAGCATCAATAATAATATCTTGATATTTTCTCATTAAATTGTTTTTTGCACAAGAAGTACATTTTGCTCCTCCAGCTTTTTCAAATTCTTTTTGGTAGTTTTGGTGAATTTTTTTGTAACCAGGAAAGTCAAGCTTTTCTCCGTCAAAGAATTTTTTAATAATATCTTTTTTATCATCAGCTAAAAGGTGGACAGAGTCTTGGAGACCTTGGGTGCTTTTAAATTCAAGAGCCTCTTCTTTTGTGTCAAATATATATTGCTTGGGCAAAGGGTTATCTTTTAAAACAATAAAAATTTCTTTTAAGTAATTATCCTCAGTATGTTTTAACGCATACTTAAAGTTGCCGTTTAATGCAATACTCTTATCGGTCATGAACTTCCCTAGGTCTTGAAAGCTTTCAAACTCTTTGAAAAATTCTCTGGTTGTATTATCGTCCACTTCGTCAAAAGATAATACTTTTTCAGCGGCAAAAACTAGTTTATATTTACTCATAATTAATATCTGAAAGTTTGATAGTTACTTCTCCTTTTTTGTTTTTTATAATAAATTCTGAAACTTTATTTTCAATATTTTTTTGTATAATTTTTTTAATCGGTCTAGCTCCCATTTTTAAATCAGAAACATGATTGGAAATAGAATCGATTATATCGTCTGACACATTTAATATAATACCCTTTTGTTTTTTAAGCAAGTTTTTTAATTCAGAAATTTCTTTATTTACTAAAAACCTTACTTCTTCTAGGGAAAAGTTATTAAATACGATGAGTTCATCGATTCTATTTACAAATTCAGGACTAAAAGTTTTTTTAGAAAGTTCGATTATTTTTTCTTTATGTTTATTCTTTGGGTTTGAGTTCGAAAAACCTATTCCTCCCCCTTTATCTAAAACGTCGGAGCCTATATTGCCAGTCATTATTACTATAGTGTTTGTGAAATCAGTAGTTCTCCCGAAATTATCAGTTAACCTTCCTTCGTCAAGCAAATGAAGTAATATATTTATTACATCTGGGTGAGCTTTCTCTATTTCATCAAACAAAACAACCGAATAAGGTTTGCTTTTTACTTTATCTGTTAGCTGTCCACCTTCGTCGTAGCCAACATATCCAGGAGATGAACCTATTAACCTTGAAGTGTTTATTTTTTCGGAATATTCCGACATGTCTATATGGATAAGGTTATCTTCACTTCCAAAAAAGAATTTAGCTAAACTTTTTGCCATATAAGTCTTACCCACTCCGCTTTTACCTAGTAGTAGAAAAGAACCTATTGGTTTTTTAGTTGAAGATAAACCACTTTTAGATCTCATTATTGAGTTGTATATAGAATTTAAAGCTTCATCTTGAAATAAAACCTCTTTTGCTAAATTATTTTTTAAATTTAATAAAATTTCTGCATCGTCTTTAGATAGGTTACCGACTGGGATCCCAGTCTTAGATGATACGACATTGAATATATCTTCTTGTGTTACATAAAATTTCTTCTGTTGATATGTTTCTGCCCATTTGTTAAGTGTATCTTTGTAGCTTCTTATTAAAGAGTCTTGCTTTTTTTGGTGCTTAGTCTTTTGGCATTTATTCTTATCTTCGCCCTCCATTAATTTTTCTATTTGCTTTTCTATTTTTTGAGCTTCCAGAGGTCTATTAAAGCTGCGCATTTTTACTTTAGCTCCAGCTTGATCTATTATATCTATCGCTTTATCTGGTAATTGCCTATCGGTCATATATCTAATAGATAGATCTACAGCTAACTTTATGGCGTTTTTTCTATATATAACATGATGGAACTTTTCATATTGGGAAATTATCCCTTCTAGAATTTTTAAAGTTTCGGAGCTTGATGGCTGATTAACTTTTATCTCTTGAAATCTTCTTTCGAGAGCCGCATCTTTTATTATGTATTTTTTATATTCTTTAGGAGTCGTGGCTCCGATGCATTTTATTTGACCTCTAGCTAAAGCGGGTTTCAATATGTTTGCGGCGTCCATGCTGCCTTCGGTAGCTCCAGCTCCGATAATTGTATGAATCTCATCTATAAAAAGAATGATATTGGGTGAACTAGAAACCTCTTCTATTAATTTTTTTAATCTTTCTTCAAATTGACCTCTATACTTTGTTCCTGCTATTATAGCCGCCATATCAACTTCATAAATAGTTTTATTAGATAAAAAGTCAGTGCATGTTCCATTTACTATATTTTGAGCTAGACCTTCGACAAGCGATGTCTTACCAGTGCCTGGAAGCCCCACTAAAATAGGGTTATTTTTATTTCTCCTACATAATATTTCAGACATTTTTTCAATATCTACGTCTTTACATAAAACTTTATCAAATTTACCTTGAGATGCTAATTCATTATAATCCTTACAGAAAGAATGAAGTGTTCCAGAGTCTGATTTTTCTTCGGCCTTTGGCTTATTACCTTCAAATGTTTTTTGAATTCTAGATTGCTCCCATTCACCTGTAACAAAAAAGTTTTTAAATTTTTCTTTAGCTAATTCAATGTCTACATAGAAAGTTGTCAATAAAGAGGATAATGGAGACTTGTCATATAGTAATAATACATAGAAAACATGCTCAACTCCTACGTATTGATGATCTAACTCTTCAGCAAACTCGATGCATAATTTAAAAACTTTTTGATATTGTTGAGAAAACTCTTTATCAGAACGTTGATCAAGGTCAGAAGAGGAAAAGAAGTCTCCATCTATCGTATTAAACACTATACTTTTGAATTCGTCTAGAGATATAGATATATCACTAAAAAAATTATTTATTATAGATTGATTGGAATCAACAACTCCGAAAAGTAAATGATCGAGGTCAACCTCTTTAGAGTTTAAAGAGTCGGCTATTTTTTTTGACAAAGATATAATTCTTTGTACTCTTGGGGTGAAGTTTTTTTTATTCATTTATCTTAAATCAGAAAGTTTCATGTAAATTTTCTCATCAACAATAGATAAATCTTCAAGGAAGAGTATGTCTTCACCCTTTTGACCAAAAATAACTACTATGTTATTTTTTTCAGGTATCTTAGATTTATTTTTAAATTTTGAAAGTTTTTTATCTCTTCCGTCAACCATGATCGCATGATATCTACCGTATTCATCACTAACTGAAAGTTTCATATAATCATTTCCGTTTTTACTTTTTCTGCAAAAGACATCGTCAACGACAGCAATGTATTTTGATTTAGAATTTAATTCAGAAGATTCAAAATGTAAGGAGTTTTGTAAATTTTGATTTTCTCCACTAAAGGAATCTCTTAATTCCTTGCTGTAGCTAAAACCTAATAGGGACTTCTCGAAGTACCAGTTGGCAAAATCTTCATACCTTTTATTTTTTTCGTATATTTTTTTGTAATTCAAATAATTTTTCTTTAATGTATTAAATCTTTTTTCTGGCATAATGGGTCTGTTATCATCTCCGACGATGTTATTAGTAACAGCATCGTGTACAGCATTTAATATATCATATTCATAACGATCCCCAAGTAAAATAAAATTTCTTTTTTCCCTATCTGTTAATAAATTGAAAACTTGAGCTTCTAAGACTAACCTAGGTCTGTTGGTTTTATAGCTAGATAAAGCTCCTGCTTGTATTAATGCAGATAGAACTCCAATGTTTAAACCTGCCGATTTGGCAGATAAAAATATATCATACTTATTGGGTTTTTCTGAGTCTCTAAATTCTTTGAGAGCGCTTAAAGATTTTTCACTTATACCCTTGATGCTATTTAAGCCAAATCTAATATCTTTACCCTGGACAGAGAAATCCATATTAGAGAGAGTTAAATCTGGAGACAAAAGCTTTATATTGAAATAGGGCAAGTCTTGGCATATTTTATTAATTTCTTCTTGGGCAGACGGCTCGTATTTAGTCATCCTTAACAAGCTAAGGAAAAATTCTTGAGGATGGTTAAATTTTAGATAACAAGTCCAAGCTGCAAGAATTGAATAAGATATTGAGTGGGATTTATTAAAAGAGTAATTAGCACTATCTTCAGCAACTTTCCATAAAACATCTCCAACTTCAGGGTCTAGTTTATTTTCTTTAATTTTTTCTTCAATTTTTTTCTTCCACGCTGGCATTTGCTCTATTTTTTTCTTGCCGACTATTCTTCTTAGTTGCTCGGCCTCGTCTAGAGTAAAACCAACCTTGACCGCCATTTTCATCAATTGCTCTTGGTATAAGGGTATTCCTCCCGTGTAATCTAATACATCATCAAAGAAAGGGTTAACACTTTGAAAATTGCCCGTTTCGGCATACTTTTGATAGCTCTCAAGGAAGTCTAATGCTCCAGGTCTAGCTATAGCTATAACAGCGCTTAATTCTTCTAAATTTTTTGGTTTTATTTTTTTGCAAACCATATAGTTAGCGTCAGCTTCAATTTGAAATAATCCATGAGGAGTTCTTAAATCCTTAAAATGACTATATATTCTATTTGATGAAAGATCAATATCTTCTGGATTTAAATTTATTTTTTTACAAGTTGAATATATAGCTGATAGGGTGCGAAGACCAAGAATGTCGAATTTAACCATAAGCTCAGCGACCCAGTTCATATCATAAGCTGTAACTATAGATCCATCGTTAGTTTTTTGAATCGGGCATATGTCCGTGATGTTGCTATGAGATATGGCTATGCCAGACGGATGAACTCCAGTGTTCTTTTTTAAACCTTCTAGCTTTCTAGCTATTTTGTATACTTTTGAATTATCATCGCAGAATTTTTTAAATTCTTCGCTTTCGACGTAGGCGACTTTTAGTTTAGCTACTATTCCGAAATTCTTGGGAATCATGTCGCTAACAAAATTCACATCTTGCTCGGACATATTTCCAGCAATTTTACCGCATTCTTTTACACAAAGTTTTCCACTTAAAGTATTTAATGTTAATATCTTAGATGTGCGACCTGGATGTTTAGTCTCAATATATTCGATAACTTTTTGGCGATGCTCATAAGCGATGTCGTTGTCAATATCAGCTAGAAGGCTTCCGTCTAGGTAGTTTATATTATTCTTTCTTATGACTTTAGCTCTACTTTTCGATACAAATCTTTCAAAAAATAAATCAAATTTTATAGGGTCAACTTTAGTGACTCCTATTAAATAAAGAATTAAAGAGCCTGCCGCAGAACCTCTTCCTGGCCCTGTAGGTATTGAATTCTCTTTGCAGAAATTTATAACATCCCAATTTAATAAAATGTAATCAATGAAACCCAGCTCTTGTAATATATCGAGTTCGTATGTAAGTCGATCTTGGTAGTCCTTATAGTTATCAAAATCACCTATAGCTTTAGATTTTATTGAGAAATCGCAAAGTTTTGATAAGAAATCAAAATTCGATGAACTTGTGGAAATTTTTAATTTTTTATAATATTTCTCATCAATTTCTAGATTTGGAAGTCTTACCCCTGGTGGGCAACAATCTTCATAACTTGAGAATTGTTTTAAGAAATTGATTTCTATATCTCTATCTGCCATAACATTTTTTTATATATATCAAAAGTTTTTTCTACATCATATAAAGCTTCATGAAGTCTTGATTCGTCAAAATCAATGTCATAATCTTTACATAATTGCTTTAGGTTTGTTTTCACCCCTCTAGTTCTGTGGTGGAGTAATTTGTACTGCCAATCAATAAAATTACCACTATTAGAAAATGGAATATTATTTTTAATAGATCTAGCTAAACAATTAGTATCTATTATTCTATTAATATAACTATAGTTAGTATTTTTTTTCAATAGCCTTCTATAAATATTATGGATATAAATATCAAAACCTAAGACATTATGGCCTAATACGAGGTAATCGTCGTCATAAAGGTATTTTTCAAATTCTTCAAGAATTAATGATGCGTCTTTTTTACCTTTATTGTATTTTGATTTAGAAAATCCAGTTATTCTTGCGGCATCTTTTGAGAGATTTAAATCATCCCAAGAAATATAAAAATCTTTTTTTTCTAAAATTGAATTACCTTCGCATGTTATAAAGCCTAGTTGCCAAGGTTTATTGTTAGGAGACTCTAGATTTAAACTGCATGTCTCAAAATCAAAGACTAAATACTTTTGCTTTTTATTAAATCTCAATAAATTTTCGTTCATTCTTTTTTAAAAGTTTTTTTTAGATCTTGTATCAAATTAACTTTAGCACCTTTGGGTAGCTTTTGATATTCTTTCTTTAACCTTCTTAGTATTCTTTTGTGTTCTGGTACTGTCGGATCATAATCAATTACTTTTTTAATCTCTGATATTTTTTTCTTGTTCATACTTTAATATAATCAACATTTGTAAAAGAATCAAGAGTTCCACCTCCAGAATAACTGATGGAGCTTTGAATGTCTTGTTTTATCTCTTCGAGCTTTTCTTCGAGGCTCATATTATTGCAAGAAATGTTAGTAAGTTTACCCTCTATATTATTATTATGACCTTTGTTTTCTGCACTAGCAGAGCCAAAGTATGCTTTATGAGTAACATCGTTAATGGTATTAGTGACTGCTGGGCTATCCTTACAAGCTGCGAATATTCCTCCAGCCATAACCGCACTAGCTCCAGCAACCATAGCTTTTGCAATATCACCATTATTTTTGATACCTCCATCCGCTATAATTGGTATTTTTTGAGGTATATCAAAGTCTTTAGATAAAGATGCGTCTGAAATCATAAATCCATCTTCTAGATTAAAAGAAACATTTGCACATTTTTTGACACAAGTAAACATAGGTACTGTGAAGCCTGTTTTGTCTTTTGTCGTACAAGGGCTTCCTTGACCTATTCCAACCTTAATGATGTCAGCTCCCCAAGCAGAAAGGTCGGCTACCGCATCTGGAGTAGCGACATTACCTGCAATGATTTTTGTATTAGGTAAATGCTTTTTTATATGCTTGATCATCATATGCATACGCTTACAATGACCATGAGCAATATCAATTGTTATAAAATCTAATCTTAGATTTGGGTTTTTCCCAATATTTGTTATATGAAGTTTGTCTTTTAATTTAACCCCAATGCTAAAAGATATAGTTTTCCAATCCTCTGAATTTGCTAACCCAACATTGTCTGCTAGATGACTATCAAACCTGTGCATAATATAGAAATAGTCATTTTCACTCATCCATTTTGCAATATTTAAGTCAATAACAGACTTCATATTTGAGGGAATAATAGGTAATTTGAATTTTTTCCCAAAAAGAACTAGACGAGTATCGCAATCAGTACGACTATGACACTCGCTATAATTTGGGACTAAAGATATATCTGAATATTTAAGATGCTTCATTTTCTAAGTAACTTTCAAAGGAGAAATCACTGCTGGAACAATGATCTAGATTGGGCTTTTCTAATGTGCTTGATCTTGAGGAGAAACTTCTGCTACATATACATTTGTAAGATTGGTATGATTCAAAATCAGATCTATTTTTATAATAAATACTTTTTCCTTTAATAATGTTTAAGTTATTATCTTTACAATAAGATCTCACTTTATCCTCAATTAAGTGATCGAAAGGTAGACTATTACTTTCTATTACAAACTTAGGCTCACAAAAAGAAAAATCAGGAATACAGCTCTTAAAATATAATGTGTTGTTATAGATAAAAGAATCATAGAATGGAATAACTAAGTCCAACTCATTACTAAATAAATTAGCTAATGTTTTATAATCTAATCTACCATAGCCTTCAGTAAAAGCTTTGCTATAAATTTTATTCAATAATTTACATCCAGCACTGTTTTTGGCAAAGATTATTATTTTATTATCACTTTCGCCTTTATCTAACTTAGGGGCTACTGATGAGTCATTACATATAGTAACTCTCAACCCAAAGATAAGATTTAAACCTAAAGATTGAGCATTTTTAAATGCTTGAAGGAAGCCTGATAAGGAGTCCTCAACGAGTATTAAACTTTTAAAATCATGATCCAGGGCAATGTCAAAAATACTATCAGAAGAATCTGGATCTTTATCTTCTTTGGGAAGATTGAGATTTAAAATACTTTTTCCTATAGAGTAATCTGATTTAAAAAATGGAAGCATTCATGAATATAACATGAAGGGGGGGAATTTATCAAGTGATATTATGCTTTTTATATTTATATTCGTTTCCTAGCTTGTCGTATTTTGGTCTATCTTTATTTTCTTTTTGATGAATGATTGGAATGATTGGAGTAGATTTTACGATCTTGATTGCATTTAGATGTTTTTCTTTAGGAGGGTTGCCCTCTCTATTGTATGGAGGAGGGGGCGGAGGAACCTCTTCTTTCTTGGGCTTAGGGTCTGGCTTAGGGTCTGGCTTAGGGTCTGGCTTAGGGTCTGGCTTAGGGTCTGGCTTAGGGTCTGGCTTAGGGTCTGGCTTAGGGTCTGGCTTAGGGTCAGAAGGAGGGTCTGGTTCGGGGTCAGAAGGAGGATCTATCTTTTTTTTTGTAATTGGCAAGGTGAAAAATCCAGATGTAGCACAAACTATCATCATAATCGCCAAAGGATCGAAAACGAAAATTATAACTACAATTATAATTCTTACCGCATCTTCAAGGTCAACTTCTGAACCAGTTGTATCTGCTATAAGTTCTGCTATATATTTTACAGGCCCAACTTCAGTTTCAAGACTTAAGTTTTGATTAGATAACTCAAACTTTTTTAAATTTAATTGATCTATAATTTCGTAGGAAGTTGAAATTAATTTCTTATAACTTTGGGTTTCTCCTAGATTAGATCCAGTTTCATTGTATTCTTTATTTTGATAATTTTCAATTTGACTCCTTAGAGAATCAACTTCGCCTTCAGCTTTTTTTCTAAAATAAGATATATTTTCAGTATAAGAATTAATTTTTCCCTGTATACTCTCTCTCTCATCAGCTTGAGAAATTTCTAACTCTTTTATTTTTTTTCCAACATTTGAAAAAAGACCTCCTTTTTCCGATCTAACGACATTAAGTTGAGACTCTAGCTCTGAAAGTCTAGACTTTAAGAAAGAAATACCTTCATTATCTATCTTAATATCTTTCTCCATTCTATCGTAGATGGAGCTTATCTTTTCATTATTTAATTTTATGTTATCTTGGTCTTTATCTTCTTTTGAGTCAAAAGATTTTTCAATTTTTAAAATTAAATCATTATTTCTCGATATTGATTCTTGCTCTCTCTGTATTTTTGACTCTATTTGACTCATCTCCATTGCATTTGATTGAGAAATGCTTTGGTGTTCAATGTGGGCTTTACTTAAAAAGCCAAAAATGCCCATACTAGTAATAAGCATTAAAACTAGTATGGCAAAAGATAGATAACTTTTCGAAAATAAAGAAACATTGTGCCAGTTTTTATGTGTCCAAACAGCACTGACTATCTTGGCAACCTCAAGTGCGACAGCCATTACCACGACAGACATGACGGCTCCTGGGAACATTATAGATATCCCTATAATACTGAAGAAGGCAGCAACAGAAGATAAAGCTAGTGCAGATATAAGCAATAGAATATTTAAGACTTTCATATATAATATATACACGTAGATCTTTTAAGTGTAATTATATTTACATGGCTTATACAGAAGAATACTTTTATAACTCAGATAAATTTACATCTATAGGTATGTTTAATGGGTTTCCTTTTTCTTTAGTTCCTAAACCCAGTTTTTTAAATATGGAGACAGGATTAACTACTGGATTGTTAAATAGAGAAGTCTCATCTAATAGTTTTTGGAATTTAGCCGCTGTAGAAGTTGATTTTATAATAAGAACAGATGCCACCCCAGCTATTTACGAGTCTGGGTTCGCCTATAATCCAGATGGAACACCAGGAACAGGGCATATTGTCTCTGTAGAGTATGAAGTTTTAAATTCTTATGATAGCGGAGAGTATTTACCTGAAGAAAGAATGTACAGAGAAATCACAGGAGGATCTCAAATACAAAATTTAGATGCTAGTGGTTTGATTGTAGGGTCGGGCGATCAGTTAACATCTTTATTTTTAACTGATGATCCTGATTTTTATATTCCGTTAACCATACAGCCTGACAATACTGGAGCTTTTGTTATAACTTTAGATTCTGGAGTGGCTGATTATTTTTATGGAAGATCTGGATATGATAGTAGGATAGATAAATTTGAAGCTAATATGTTATTTGATTTTGGGGTTAGCCACATGGATGAAAATGGTAATGAATTTAATAATATAGATTACTACGAATATACAAGAACTGGTTATTTAGTTCCCAAGAGTGGTTTTGAGTTTTCAATTGAAGGAAGTAGGATTAAGGGTATTTATTATACTTACCCTTTAGAAGAAACTACTGCGCCATTAAATGTTGTGCAAGGGATAAAGCCTCCTAAACAATGTCATGCTAAAATGATGATGCCTCCAGAAAGAAAGAATAAAAATGGTTCATTTTGTATAGGAGAACCGCATTTTAGTGTCAGTTATGACCATTCTAGCAAGTATACTAAAAATGAAGTTGGCACATATGAATGTGAAGTAGGCGATGCAAATTTAAGTACGGCAGGAAATGTACAAAAGTTATTAGAAGAAACTACGCATAACTATACTTATTTTCCCAAAAACAAGATTAATACTCTAAAAGGTACGACTCCTGACGGCAGGAAAAGCTCTAATATTCCAACATGCGGCGTTAATAGCCTACCCTTGAGGGGGAAGAGTGGTCCTGGGGGAAATGTTTAATTAAGCTTCTTTTACAAAAAAACTAATTTTATTAACAGTTTTTTTCAAAAGCAAATTACCTTTTATGAAAAATAATTTGTATTTTCCTGAAACAGGATCTAATTTTTTATGAACAGACATATAATGTATTACACTAAAAATGCAGAATCTTTTTGTTGAAAATGAGGGCATCCGTTGTATTGTTTTTTCTTAACTTTAAAACCTTTTTTTAATTCAGGAACTTCTTTCTCTGTAGAATAACATTTTACAAGCTCATTAGAATCATCATAGAGAGCATAGTACTCAAAAGGGTTCCTGTGTTCGCATATAAAATTAGGAATTGGATCACCGTTAGAATCTTCAACTAAAACTCCTTTTGATTTCTTAAACCCTTGCTTGCCACACATAAGCGGCCCTCCAAAAGTGCCATCCGAAGGGTAATTTTGGTCAGCTGCAAAATTTGAAGAGGCTTCGTTTTCATCAAAATTTTCTAAATAGTTTTGAATAGATGTTAATTGATATTCGAATCCTTCTATTTCATCCTGTGAAATTTCTTCCATTTTTAATACCCCCTTTCCAGGATTACCAAGTAAATCTTCAGTCAAATCAAACTTAACAAATACGAACTCAACAGAAATATTAGAATATTCGGGGTAAAGTTTCTTGACAGCAAGGCAATACATTAAATTTTGAAGGTTATCTGATATTTCTTTTCCCTTATAAACTTGTTTGCTTGTTTTAAAATCCCTGATTAAGGCTTTTTTTTCATTTGAATATAGGAAAAGTTTATCTATAAAACCTCTTATTTTATAACTCTTTCCATCCTCATTAATTTTTAAATTGAAATCTTTTTCTGAAATATCTGCAGTAGGCTTAATTTTAGAGTCTCCAAAAAAATCATAAAGTAATCCTTTAACGATCATCATATCGATCATTTCCATATTTTCTTCATCAGCAACATTTAATTTAGATGCATGATATTTAACTAATCTTAACACTGATTTAGAGCTATTTATCGTCCCAGAAGTTATAATTTTATTGTAATGATTCTGATGTTTTTCTTGACCAAGGAGTTCGTAAATTAAATGACAAACTGAACCTCTACTTGATCCGTCATTACCCTTTTGCGGAAGTTTTAACTCGTATGAACACCAATATTTCCAGCTGCAACTTTGAGCTTGTTTTATTTTACTGGCAGAAAGAAATAGATCACCCATAATTTTTTTTAAATTTATTAAATTTTTTCAAGAAGGTTTCTGGGTAAGAATTTTTATCCAGTAATTTTGAAATGTCTTTGATTATATTAAAATCATGAGACGATTTTTCTATGTTTAATCTATCCTCATACCAAGAAGAAATAGAATCCGAATTCATATCTCCGAAATCATTTTTCGTTGGAAGATGTATAAATAGTTTTTCATTATCAAAAAAAGATTGTAATTTTACGAAATTTTTTAAAGCTGAAGTGAAGCCAGCATTATTTTTCGACTCAGAGTCATTATTAAAGCAAATATAAATTTTACTTGGATTCAATCCTACTGTATAAGATATTAAAGAAGGTGAAATTTCTAAACCAAAAGTGCATAAAACATTTTCATGCCCATTTTCAAATAGATTTAAAACATCTCCTATACTCTCTACGAAGAAAAGTTCTTTTTTAGATTCTATACTTTTTCTTGATAATTTATAAGGGTAAATCCATTTTGATTTAACTCCTATATGTTTCCATTTTGGCCTTTCTGAAGAGTTTGTCATATCTCTACCCGAAAAACCATTAATTTGGTTGTCTAGATTATACACTGGAAAAACAAACCTTTTGAGCATTTTCCCTTCTGTTGCATAGCCGCAATTAAAAAGCTTTAAGATTGATGTACTAATCCCCCTATCATTGTAGAACTTGTAATGAGGTAGGAGCCTATCTAGACAGCTTTCTGGGTATGTTTTTTCCATAGTTATCTTTTCGGTAGATTTTAAGTTAGTAAATTCAAAAGGATCTTTCTCTTTTATATACTTTCCTATGACTTCTTCATCATTTGTTTTTAATGTCACCTTTAAAAGTTTATCAAAGGTCATATATGGAGTTTGCTGAACATAATCTTTCCAAACTCCACTATCTTTATATATTTGAATTGCTGTATTATTATTTCCGTCTCTAAAAACGGCAGAAGTTTGCCAATAAGAACCTCTATCAGTTAATTTATAACCAAGAGATGTGAGAACTTCTTCTATATTAGTATTATCCATTAAAGAGTCCTGGAAGGTTAGAGTCTCCGTCTTCTTCTGGTTGATGACCCTCTACTCTTAGATGTTCAACTAGATCTACCAAGTCTCCTCTTTCGGTTATATTGAAATTATTAAAATCTAAATTAATAAAATTACTTTTTAGTGATCCATCTAGCATTCTAACTGGTTGAATAGCTCTTTGCGGATCTTGACCTAAGTTTCTTGATTTTAGAGAAATCAACTTATGCGTGCCGAAATTTACATGATCTGCTATCTCCGCAGGTTCTTTAGCTCTTAATATAAGCATGCTAGAGCAAAATTGTATAATCCTGTCAGATAAAGAAACTACTGTTTCATCTTCAACAATATTTTCGGAGGCTCTATTCCGACTAGTTCCCAACCTGTTCATTTGGACACTTGTCATCATGGAAACCACAGGCTTACCATCAAATACTAACTCTGTCATTATTAGTTTTTTAAACTTGTCTACCATTTCTCCAACAATTTGCCACTCTGTTTTTGAAGAATTTGATAATGCAAATGTAGTTTTTATATAATCAAAACTAAAAATCATTTGTTCTCCCCTTCCCACTTTAGAGAAATAAAACTTTCTTAATATATTAGTCATTTCATCAATTGATTTCCCACCACAATTATAATAATAGAATCTCATTCCTTGTATTTTATTCCAAGTTGACCTTACTTTGTTTACAACCTCTTCTCCAGCTTGTCTCCATCGACCCGTCTGTAGTAAACTTAATTGAACTCCAGATAAAGCTGCGCACTGCCTCATTGTCAGCTCTTCTTTACTCATTTCCCCATTGTCAAAATGCAAAATAGGAATATGTTCATTTGAGGCTGAAACTTTTGTACAAAAATCCATACAAAATTGAGTTTTTCCTATACCAGATCTAGCTACAACTACAGATATGTTGCCTGGAGTCAGAAGGGAGCCGTATAGTTCTTGAAGTCTTTGGTGTGGGCCACGTAGTCCGAACTCATCGATTGGATTGTTACCCCTTTCCTCAATGCACTCTTCCATAGCTTCATATAGATTTTCTGGAATTGAATCTCCCGACTCATAAAAATCAATTATTTTATGGTAAGTCGAGTCTGCTGCGGATATGATATCATCATAAGTCTCAAGCTTGGAGTTCTTCATTGTTCTAGTTAGCTCCACTCCTGAGAAGGCTATCTCCCTTCTTATGCTAACTTTTTTTAATTCTTGAGCTGTTTTAAGAACAGCTTTCTCAGACATTTTACGCATCGATAAACTTTTTATGTAATCAAGAGTATCTATACCCTCTTCAAAAGTTATACCTAAAGATTTTATATTTTGAGCAATTAACATTTCATCCAAAACCTCACCTTTTTCTAAGGAGCTTTTTAAAACGAAAAATATCGACTTATTAATTAAGCTAGACTCTGAATAAAAATCTTTTTCAGATATAAACGGAGATATTTCAAAGTAGGAGTCTGGATGTTGTATTATTCCACTTAAGAGATGTTGCTCTAATTCATAATTGTAAATCATGCACTAAGCATAAGGAATGCTTTGCGAAAAATCAATACCTTTTTAACTTTTAGTCTTCGGGGAAATCAAAAGAGACTTCGCCCTCTTCTAATTCTAGAAGGTATTTTTCTAAAGCTTTTCTAAGTCCCATTTCAATAATTTGAGAGCTGCTTCTTGAATAAACTAAAGCTCTACCATTATTGTCCACATAACTTAAAACATAGCCAGCACTACCCTCTGAGTTACCTGTAAATTCGTAAAGTTGTTCCAAGAAACTAGAGGGTATTTGAAATTTTGGTATTTCGTCTAAACTAAAATCGTCTTCATTCATGCCTTCGTATAGTAATATAATACACTTATAAATATTTTTTAAACTTTTTTAAAAGCGATTTATTTGTTATGTCGCTTTCATAAATCTCAATTAAATCAATTTCATTTATATCACAAAATTCAAGTTTTTGCTTATCTCTTCTTAATTGATCTATATAGTTCATTCTATTGCCGTGAAAAAATGGGACAAATTTTCTATGTTGCTGACCTTGAACTTCTATAGCTATTTTTTTTGTAGCATTATAAAAGTCTAAGGTTAATCTGGTGCCTGCAACTGGAAATTCTTCAAAGACTACATTATTAAGCCAGTAGTTTTTTAAAAAAGATTTAGTGTCATATTGTATATTACTTCTACTCTTAGCTTCCCAGTCTATTAGATATTTCCTTACTCTTGAAACTCTTTTTGTTCTACCCTGTAATGTTGTGAATTTCATTAATATTGCCTTCCTTTTCCGTGTGCATGGTCATAATATGTTAAAGGTTCGTCAACATAAGCGCAGTCGGTAATAGAGAGGACTCTTTTCCATAGTTCATAATCTTGTCCTTTTTTGAGCTTTCTAGATTCATTTAAGAACCCAACCTTATCAACGATAGACTTTTCAACCATAACAGAAGAACCTATGCAAAAATTATGGATAAGGAGTACTCTTTTATTCCAAACTCCTGGAACTATAGTTGAATCGGAATTAAATACTTTTTCAGAAACTTTCCATTTTTGGAATCTTTTTTTCATGCCCCCCATATAAATTTTATAGTTTTTATCTGAATCAAATAAACCTCTACCTTGAAGTGATTCTGTGCAACTCATGCCACAATTATATTTTTCCATTAAAGATATTTGTTTTTCTATCTTTTTAGGATACCATGCATCATCATCATCAAGAAAAGCTATGTATTTTCCTTTAGCTATTTTTAATCCATAATTATATGTATAAGATCTACACCTAAAGCCAAGTGTTTGTTCAGAATTTTCAGGCAGATTTAACCAAGTTACTCCTTTAGGTACTGAATTAAAATATTCTTCATCTGTAGATCCGTCATTAACGACTATTATTTCTATATTTTTATAAGTTTGACTCTTTACACTCTCTATAGATTTTAATAAATACTTCCACCTATTGAAGGTGCCTATAATGACACTAACTTTTTCTTCTTTAGGGTTGTTAAGAAATTTATTGTGAGTGTTATCTATATCTAGGATTTCGACCTGGCTTTTGGGTTTTTCTTTTTCAACAGTTTTATTAGAAAATTTTGAATCTGATATTAAGCTTAATTTTAATTCGAAATCTTTTTTGTCGATACCTGCCTCAAGGAGGCAATTAGAAAGATTTAATCTTTGATTCTTGTTTTTAATTGCATGGCTACCAAGACCTAAAAATTTATGAGTAGAAATATAATCTTTTTCAAAAATAGATATAGCGTCAGCATCATGCTTGATTAGTTTTAAGGATATTTTATCAGAGATGTCTTTTTCCTCTAAAAAATTAAGAGGGACTTCCTTGCAAGGTATAACAACTTCAGTATTATTCGAAGAAATATATTTCAAAAACTCAATAAACCAGGGTTTGGAGAAATCACCTTTACTTTGATGGTTCATGATGAACAATTTATCAGAATCTGTATTTAAATCTGCATATTTTTTAGATTTATATTGAGCTAAAGAAACTCTTTGACCAACAAAAACTCCAAATTCAAGAGGTTCATGAGGTGGAAACTCTACAGAGTATGGGTATTTACTTATTTCTGGGTTAAAATGATGGTCTATACATGAGCCTTTAAATATAGGCAATATTTTTTTAGAAAGAAAAGTTTGATCTTGTGAATATCTCCACTTATATGATTTTTCTTTACAGAAATTATTTATCTTTTCGCTTATAGAAAATTCAAGAGGCCCCTTTATTCCGCACATCCCGCCCATAACATCTGACCAGTGACCGCTTTTACAATCATGCATTAAATGCATTTTTTTATCAATAGATAGCCATTCTTTAACTGCTTGAGCCTCTCTATCATTCACTACGGAATCTGTATCTCTAAAAATAGAAACAGATACATCTGGATCATCTATGCTAAAATACCTCCAGAACATAGGAGGTATTTTTGAATCTAATATTATAATCTCACAATCTTGATTGCTAATTTCTTCTAAATTAGGTACGTCTTCAGTGCAGTAAAATCTACATATCCAATCTGGGTAGTATTTTTTTGCATGCTCAATATTGGGAATAGCACCAGAATAATACTTCTGGTTAGTCCCATAAAGACTAAAGCTTATTATTTTTTTTGAATCTTTTTTTGATAGAGATCCTAGCTTTAAGTCAAAAAACTCACTGTTTTGAATTTCTTTCATTTAGGGATTTTTATTTTCCCACAATGATCTTCTTTTAGACAAAGCCAATGAGGAGTGTTCCCTTTTATAAAATTAACTTCTATTTGTTTTCCTGAGCCTTTTGTTCCAGAGTAAATTTCTTTTTTAGTTAAAACTGGAGAAAATATATTTTTTTGATTACCTAGCAAACATGCCCAGAAACCGAAAGAAGAGTTAGCTCTAAATACAGATCTTGCAAAATAAAGACGCAAGAAGTCTGGAAACCAATCAAAGACTACGTCTTCCATATGTTCAGAACCCATGGGGTATGTCCAGCCTCCTCTACGTTCAAACCATTTATTATCTGAAGGCTTCCCTACTCCCCAATTTCCAGACCAATCGTCTGTTGTCCACTCTACTTTTTCAGAATCAACATCAAATTTTTTGAAAGCTTTTTCATAGGATTTTTTAGATATAACAGAATATCCAAAATTATTTTCATAATTAGGGTTTGATATGTCATCTCTGCGTAAATGAGCTATATCATAAGTTCCCTGTCTATCTTCTGCATACTTATAAACATCAGTATTCTTAATATTATCTGAAAAAGTGAAAACTTCTTTTAGGAAACTATTAGACATGCCTTTGAATATAGCTTCTTGATATGCACATAAATCAGCTACCCAGACAAAACGAGAACCTTTCCATGTTTGCGAGGCATCATGAGGGTTTAGAAAAATTAAATTATTTTTACTCTTTTTATTATAGTCTTGAAAGGCTTGTTCTCTAAATTCCTGTTTATCGAATTCTTTACTGGTTTGGTTGACTTTTAACCTAAGGTCATCATCTTTAATTATAGTGTGATTGTTTTTTTTAAAAAGATGGTCGCCCTCCCATTCAGATGGAAGTATTAAATTTAGGTTAAATTTTTCCGCATATGTAGCAAGATATGCATATTGATGCATTCTGTTTCCGAATCTACCTTGCCATTTAGCAAGGATGATCTCTCCATCTCTAGACGTGTTTTCATCTTTAGGAGTTTTATTCTGGACTTTTTTCTTAGTAGTAGCTTTTTTTCTAGGCATTGTAAAAATTAGAGTTTATATATTGTAAAATAAACTTAGAAAATTTCTTGTTTTCTTCTAAGAATTCTACTAGTTTAGGTTCTCCTTGAATCTTTTCTGGGCAGTCGATTGATTTTTCTTTACAGGCAGAAACAATTTCATTATCTATTGATATCCAAGCTCCTTTTTGCTCAATGTAACCCCAGAGTTTCATCATGTCTATAATCTCTCTCTCAACCCAGATACTATTGCCATCAGTCCTTCCATACCTTACGGGGTATCTAATTATCGACCCCGTCTTTTCATTAATGCTTTTTCTGAAAATTATTTTACAAAAATGACCAATAGGGCTGCCTTTATCTTCAAGTTTTGAAGCATTTGGGTTTGGGAATATTATATCTGGATTATATCTTTCTTGAAATTCCAAAATAAAGTTAGAATAATGCTTGACCGCATTGCCTCCTGCCTGTTTTACTTTTGGCCCACCTCTTGCTGCATAAGAGTTAGCTGGGATTTCTACTCTAACTTGAGATGTTAGTATCATCATATGCCCCATCTTAGTTATAGGTAGTACCATTTTTTTTAAAAAGACAGATGTAACTAAAGCTCCACCAGCTACTTGATCGCTTTCATCAAAGGGTTTGTCAAAGTCTCCTATTCTGCAGAGTGCATCAACACTATCTACAATAAATAAATACTTTTTTTTATCTTTATTTTCTTCAACAAGAGTTCTTATTAGTTGAAAAACTTTTTCAAATATATTACAATCAAACCTAAAAAACTGTTCTTCACTTGTGTCTATTCCACTTCTAGAAAGAATTTCTGGAGATAGCCTTCCTTCACTTCTAATATAAATGACCATTCCCTTTTTTTTGAATTTTTGCTGGAAATTTTTCGCTACGCTTAATGCACAACTTGTTTTCCCCCCTTCATTCACTCCAGTAAATCTATGAGCTCCTGCTGGAAGACCACCGCCTAAAGCTAAATCTAAATTTAAACTACCAGAAGAAATTTTATATTCTTCTTCGTTGTAATTGTTATAATGATACTTTAAGTTATCTTTATCTGATAAAAACTTATTAATTTGGTCTGTTGTTTCACTCATGTTTTTAAGAAATCTTTAATTGTTTTTGGTTTATTTTCGACATTAAAATCTTCGCCCGTTTTTTCTCCAAGCTCAATTGTTTGCGTTTCAGGAACAACATAAGTAAATTCTAAAAATCTTTTTTTCAAAAGTTTCTTACCGTAATCAGAAAGAAGAAATGTCATGCTCTCGTATTTTTTATTAAAACGAATAACAGACCAAAATTCTTCAACTGGGTAAATTTTGAATAAATCATTTAATATTTTTATTTCTCTACTCCAGAAATGTCTTTTTTGTGTTTTAGGGATATCTACAATTCTATTTAAAATGTCTTTCTTGGCTGTCTGCTTTAGCTTCACAGATTTATAATATCAATAAGAGTTAGATAAATCAACTGCAAAGGTTCCAGAATTGTTTTTTTTGAAAATCATAATAAAGAATTTTAGATCTAATGCCGTACAATCCATTGTTTGCAATTAAATTATTATTTAATATATTGTGTTTTGATTTTGATTTGTTTATTCTGTTTATTTCCAAGAAACCCATATCTATTTCTCGCTTAGTTAAATTCTCTATAGAAAGATTTTTGGTGTTAAATATCGATTGATTATGCTTTAATGATGTAAATTCTCCAACTGATTCAGAAAACATAGATGAGCACCTCTTTATTATATCTGTGTCCTGATAGCCCATGCCATAAAAAGATTCGTCATAACCTCCTAGCTTTTCAAAAATATTTCTTCTAAAAGAAATTCTTCCATAATTCCCCCCAAACCATTCTTTTTTGCACCATTGATGGTAGCAGTTTATGTCTTTATTAGAAGCAAATAAGTTGTAAAGCCTTTCAGCTCCTTCTTTGCCTGTATAATTGTCGCAATCAAGATTGACTAATATTTCGCCTTCCGATAAATAATGGCAAGTATTTTTTGCAATGGAAGCATTCCAATATTCGAAGTCTTTAATTTTAAATAATTTTAAATAACCTTGTTGTAAATACTCATGAAAGTTTTCAATTATCCAATCAGAAACTCTGTCACTCGAATCGCAGTCTAGAACAGAAAATTCAATAAATTCACTAAAATCTAAGTTATCTAATAAGTTTTTTTCTAGAGTCTGCTCTATTTGAAATTTTCTATTCTTAATAGCCGTACAAAAAGAAATTTTTTTTCTTGGAGTGTTATTGTTTTTGTAAATAAAATAATTTTTTCTTTCAAAATTTTTGTCTGCAGGTGGGTGCCATAAGTGAAATCCTTCGCAATCGATTGGTTCATAAGAGCTATAGCCATTCAGTTTGTTATGTATGAAATCTAAATCCTCCCAGCCCCAGCCCGCTATATTTTGATCAAAACCTCCTGAGGTTACGAATAAATCCCTAGAAATCAATATCGAATACTTTCCTATATATTTATCTCCAGTTTTTTTGCTTAAATCAGGTAGCGATCCACTGTTCATAAAATCAATGCTCTCTTCTTTTGATAAAGAAAAAATCTCCGAGAAAGGTTTACATAAATCTGAAAGCTTGCATAAATCATTTAATTTCTCAAAATTAAGAATTACATCGCAATCTATAAAAAGAATGTTTTCTGTAACACAAATCTCAGCAGAAAGATTATATAATTTTGATTTATGAAAAGGAGAGTTTGAATAGTATTCTATCCAAATCTCATCTGGCTTTCTATATTTTTTAACCTCTTCTTTATTTTTAAGAGATTGTTTTTGTTCAGCAATAATTACTTTGATTGAATTTTTTTTTAAAACTTTAATTAAAAAGTTTAAATTGTTCTTTCTTTCAGAGCTATCTTGCTTATATGCAATAATTGCAGTTATCACAAAGATATATTAACTCAATAAGTTAAAAAATCAAGGATAAGTAGTAGGATAAGTTGGAATCACTGTTGTTGCTACTGGAGTTGTTGCTACTGGAGTAGTTGTCGGAGTCGGGGTTGGAGTAGCTGTCGGGGTTGGAGTAGGGCTTGCAGGAATGCAAAAAGCAAAGCAATCGTCTTCACCTGGACTACAATCATTTCCATCAATATCATTATATCTATAAACCGTAATTCCGTCACAATCTGTTGGAGTTGGGGTTGGAGTAGCTGTCGGGGTTGGAGTGACTGTTGGAGTTGGGGTCGGGGTTGGGCTGCATTCACAGCATTCTTGACAGGTAGGAAGTTCTCCATCGACGGGTGTAGCTGGATATATTTCTACATCAGTAATTTTAGAAATGTTGAGCTTATCTGAATGTGTATTCCAGTTTTTAAATTTAGTATTATCATCTTCACAGCAATCTCCCCCGCAATTAGAACAATCACTGGAAGCATTGGATAGTGTCCAGCACCAGCCAAGTTTTTTAAACATACTAGGAGCTGTTTCATCGGGAGCAACTGATACATACATCTTATTGGGAACATCTGAAGTCTCTACGTCGCACGGACCCATTCCTGGAGCTTTACAGGTGTCTTTTGAGCCGTGACCACTGTTCCACCTATCTAGAGTATCATCTGCAAAACATCTGTCGTATTCAGCACAACTTCCTTTACAGCAACAATCGCAACATTCACAACAAATGTTTTCTTCACTATCTTCATTAAAATTATCAAAAGCATTTTGAACATCGGCAATATTACCAAAATCTATAGCATCCGCAGCTTCACAATTTTCGGCACTTATAAACCTTAGGTTACCACACAGACCTTCAGATGAAGACTCTCCTCCACAATCAGACACATCTACTTGCTCTTCAAGAATATAGCACCATCCATCATGAAGAATTCCTCCTGGGAAAGTGCGATCTGGTTGTACCACATCTCCGCACATTTTTACAAATATCTCATCAGTTCCAGGAGCTGAATCGTTACAAGGTGCAGATGCATCTGACGCATTGCAGGATTTACCACTGCTATAGCATCTTGTATACTTAGCGCACCCACCAGTCGGGCATACATAATCAATCTCTTCTTTTGTGAGAGCGGATACATATATTGTTTGAGGGCAAACCCATGTATAGGATTCTGGATAAGGTTTTCTTCCTGTTCCTTCTTCTCCATCTTTACTTGTACAATCTGGGGCTTTTATCCCTCCATCTCTTCCGACTGGTTCTGAGAATACAATTTGAGCTTGACCTCCAAGTTTAGCCTCTGTTTGCACTAAAGGTTTTTGATTAACTAAAGGACTCCATCCGCACCCAGTTCCATTTCCTTTTTTCCACCTATATTCAAATTCAGCTTCGTCTAAAAGATCTCCATCTTTACATTTATACCACACTATTAAGTCAAGGTGAATTGTATCCTCTTTCCCTTGATGAGTTCCTTCATAAAATTCATGTAAAACTCGATGATTGCCTTGACCTCCTGATCTGCAATCATCTTTTAATAAATGTGTAACTTTAAAAGAAAAATTAACGTCAGAGCACGGACAAACTGGACATTTAAAACCTTCTTCACACCAAGTCTCACCCTCACCGATGCATCCAAGAGGGACTGTCCCACAACATGCTTCGTCATCATAAATATCATTTGCATCGCTAGTTCCTATCCCATCTTGCCATGCATTGTTTTGATACATGTTTTTTGATTTTACACAATTATAACATGATCCCGAAACATCTCTTACAGGTCTAAATGCACGATTTGCAGGAATACCGTTTTGGAAACGAAGAGAATTTTCAGCCTGATCTTTTACAGATGGAACTGTTTGGGTTTGGCCTTTTAAGCACATGCAGTCTTCACAAGAACTTGGTGATTGAGTTGGGTTTAAATAATAAACCTTTCTATAAACATCATAACTGTATCTATGATACGAGGCGCAAAATTCAGAAGTCCTGGTCTCGCATACTGGGCAAAATTCAACTCGTTGGCATCCGCCTGTGCCAATCACCGAGGGGTCGCTGCAGTGGATCGCTTCGAAATCAGCTCTACTTATTTTATTTAAAAAGTCTGGTCTTTGCTCGTTTAGATCTGCATCAAAGCGACCATACCTATCATCTGGAAATGTATCATCTTTCCTGCATTGACAACGCGGACCTTTTACGCACTTTCCTAACCCATCTCCTTGATTGTGAGTTAATAAACTTGAGCAAGTGTCTGATTTATGGTAAGGGGGTAAAACTTGATTTGTGATCCACTCAGGATCATCGCAGCAATATTCAGTAAATTCTATATTTTTATAAACATTATGTTGTAACCTTCCTTTGCAAAACACTAAATCTGGTTTTTGAGGAAAACAAGGAGCCATACAGGGATGAAACTTGGCAGAGTCATCTGGGCACTCTGGATCTGGAGTAGCTCGTGGGGGAGGAGGGAAAAAGGGTGGCCAGTTAATAGGATCTGTATATACTGTAAAAGGGGTGAACGGAGTGGATGGAGTTATTGCTACAGTGGGAGTAGGAGTAAGTGTCGGTGTAGCACTTGGTGTTGGAGTCGGAGGTGTAGCACTTGGTGTTGG
>Ga0307488_10000111_pt1 | contig 57230 bp, 57 predicted proteins | sample SB02metaG_FD_202248 | JGI IMG/M metagenome (GOLD analysis project Ga0307488, IMG submission 202248) | Sea-ice brine microbial communities from Beaufort Sea near Barrow, Alaska, United States - SB 0.2 | ecosystem: Environmental > Aquatic > Marine > Coastal | place: USA: Alaska | collected... | reverse complement strand
CAGATGGGTAAGGAAACATTTCTAAACAGTAAAACTTTTTTGAATTTTTTGACCTATAGATTTTATTCTTACTAAAAAATACTTGCCATTTTTTTTCAATTGATTGAAAATTATATCTTTCCATACACTAATGTAGGGTTATTTTTTTTTTGACTTATTTTTGGAATCTTTTTCTAAAATTGCAGCTTTTCTTATAATTGAACTTAACAATTCTTCTTGAATTTTTGAATCTAAAATTCTTGTAGTACAATTGATGCTAGTAGTGCATTTCTTTTCATGAATAATTATTTTTAGACTATCTGCGCGTATTTCATTAGACAAAAATCTTAAAGAAATTTTTATTGAATTCTTAGAATTAGCCTCGTCTGTATACCAATCAGTAATAAGCACTCCGCCAGAATAATCAACAACTGACAAAGGAAGAAAGTCTAAAGTTTCTAATGATGCTCTCCACATAGGATTGGAAGAACTGAATTGGTAAGTAGTAGATCTATTGCCGCCCAAACCTTTCAAAGAAATACCTCGGCCTTCTTCAAGATTTTTTTTCGCCCTCTCTTCGCCAATAGTAGAGACTTCACGTGTATTAGTTTTTTTATATAGACCACAAGAAGTGAAAGTTGTTAGAAACAGTAAAAAAAGCAACCCTAGAGAGAGGATACTGTCTAGTTTTAAGTATTTAAGAGATTTTGAGCGAAAATTCATTAATTTTTATGATTATCGAGAAACTAACATAAAAAGATAAAAAATACGCCAAAAAACTATGTTGTAAAATTACAACATATTTTAAATAAACATTGAAAATTAGAGAAAATTGTTACTTTGAAAATGTAACAAGAGTAAAACCAACCTAGTTAATAATATATTAATAACAAAAAAAAAGGAAACAATATGAACAAAATAACTAAAATACTTGCTTCATTAGTTGCTTCTTTTGCAATTACTTTCTCAGCTAACGCTGGCGAACTGACTGTAACTGGTACAGCGAAAGCTACGTACAATACACTTAGTGGTAAAGTAACGAGTGATAACTCAATAGGTGTTGCAAATGAATTAACTTTCAAAGCAGGAGGTGATTTAGACAACGGTTGGACATGGAACTACAAAATAGCTTTAGATCCTGCAGGTACAGCCGCTGGCGGAGCTGCATTAAACGATGATACTGCACTAGATATAACAACTCCTTACGGAGCTGTTGCTATGTGTATGTTAGATTGTGGTTTAAGTGTTGCTGGTGGTTTCAATGCTAACGCTTACGCTTGGATTTCAGACACAGGTTATGCTGAAGGAAAAGTTGAGCCAGTTAACATTAGCGCATACAACAACATTCAATATCATACTCCAGCAGGTTTACTACCTTTCGAAACAGTAATTAAAGCTGCATATGCACCAAGTGGAAGTACTGTAAGTAATAGTGCTAACGCTTCGGGAACTGCTAAAATCGCCGCTCTAGGAAGTACTACAATGTACAAAATTGAAACTACTCCTATCGATGGTTTAGCCGTATCTGCAAGTTTTGCTGAACAAGATGGTGGAGACGTATCAGGATTAACTGACGAACAAAAAAGTGAATCAGGTGCTCTAGCTGCTAAGTATTCTATGGGATCTTTCACAGTTGGTTTAGGAAGAGCTTACATAGCTCCTCAACTAGCTGATGGTTCAACAGACAGAATTGAGTCGTATGAAAATACAAACTACTCAATAGCTTTTGCTGTTAACGATCAATTATCATTATCTTACTCAGATGAATCTTCTGCGCCAGATAATACAACAGCTGCTACTACTACTTACGATCAAGAAACTAAAAGTATGCAAGCTGCTTATACAATGGGTGGTGTAACGTTCGCATTAGCTTATACAGATTATGAAAATAATGCGTATGTGCAAAATGCTGATGTAACAGAAGCAATGTTTGCTGTAACTGTTGCGTTCTAATACTAAACATTAATAAAATATTAAAAAAGCCGGTTAGAAATAGCCGGCTTTTTTTTTACTTCGGACAACAATGCTATCCCAGAACAATTAACCAAATTTAACATTAGAAGATTTTGTGAGTTTATGCCTCCAAGTGCTATAAAATTAATTTTATAATTTCTTACCATTAAATTAAATTTTACTATTCCTAGATAGCTCTTTTTATTTTTATATGCAGTTGCAAAAAGTCTTGATAAAATAATAGTTTTACATCCTTGCTTTATTTTTTCGTTAATTTCTTTAAAAGAATGAGCCGACCCAATTAAACTTAAATTTTTAAACGTATAGATTTTTTTATTATATGCAGAAATGTACAATCCATCTGCTCTGCATTCTTTTACTAATTTTAGATTATTTGCTATATAAAATTTGATGTTTTTTTTTTTACATTTTTCCCTTAGGCACGTTATATCTTCTATATTTTCAGGGATATTATTATTTCGGTAGATAATAGATATTTTTTTACAATTTTTTAAATAATTAAAATTAACATTATTCGTATTTTCAATATATAAATAATAATTATTTTTTATAATAAACATATATGAATTTTATAGTTCAAAGACTAGAAAATATAAAATCTCTAATAAATAATAGCAATGTAAAGATTATAGCTGTTAGCAAAACCTTTAGTTATGAGCATATTAAGCCACTAGTTGATTATGGCCATATGCATTTTGGTGAAAACAAAGTTCAAGAAGCACAGTCTAAATGGAGCAGCATAAAAAAAGGTGACACAAATATTAAACTTCATATGATTGGTAAATTACAATCAAATAAAGCAAAAGAAGCTGTCGATTTATTCGACTATATTCATTCGCTAGACAATCAGAAACTAGCAAATCTTTTAGCTAAGCATGAGACTATTGCCAACAAAAAATTAAAATATTTCATACAAGTCAATATTGGACAAGAAAAACAGAAGTCAGGAATAGGAATAGAGCTTGTTGATGATTTTTATTATTACTGCACCAAGGAATTAAATATTAACATCATCGGATTAATGGCATTACCACCGAATGATGGAAATCAAAATATTTATTTTAAAAACTTAATGGAGTTGAATAAATCCTTAGGTCTTAAAGAGTTGAGCATGGGAATGTCAGGAGATTTTAAAGAAGCGCTAAAATACGAATCAACTTTTGTAAGAATTGGCAGTTCTATATTTGGAAATAGAACTTAGAATATCTGTAATTTTGTTTTAGAATTAATTTTACTAATTATTAAATGCATATCTTTTTTCGAAATTGCAATGCACCCTTTAGTTGGAGCATAATTTTTTTTTGCTATATGTAGAAATATAGCACTACCTTTTTTTTTAATAACAGGCTTCATATTATAATTGATGACTGCTATTACATCGTAAATATTTTCATTCAACCATAGTTTTTCAGCACCAAAACTAAATGGAAACTCGATTAGGCTGTTATAAAATTTTGATTTTGGATCATCACACCATCCCATATTTTTTTTTATAACAATTTTTCTCAGGTTAGCTTTAATTGCTGGCACTCTGTCTTTTCTATAAAATATAGTATTAAAATTAAAGTGACCGGATGGTGTTTTGTAGTCACCTTCTAATTTTTTAACTGTAATTCCTCTTTTACCTATTGCACATTTTATCTTATACTTATCAAAGTATAAAAATTTATTTTTTAATTTTATATTCATTTAATTATGAAAAATAGCTTACTCGTTTTTGGTACGAAAAACTTTAATAATTCATTAAATGAAGTTAAAGAATATTTAAATTTTTCATTATTTTTTTTTAACGATCATACTATACTTAACGACAAAATTTCTAGTATAAGCGCATTCTTAATAGACAACGAAGTTTGTGATAATACAAAAAATTTAAATTTGATAAATAGTGTTAATAACAAACCTGTTTTATTACTTGAAAAGCCAGGGGTTTTAAAAACATGTAGTCATTCTGATAAAGTATCTTTACCCATAACATTGTTCGACTTAAACACTAGGATTGTAAATCTTATAACTTCTTCAAGATTTAATCAAAATTCTTCCCTTAAGATTAAAGAATACATAATAGATAAAAATGAAAAAAAAATAAAAAAAAAAAATTTATCAATTAGAGTTACTGAAAAAGAAATTGAGTTGATTCAATTATTATTTAATGAAAAAAATCCTCTTTCTAAGAACAATCTTTTAAAAAAGCTTTGGAAATATTCTGAAGATGCAGACACACATACTGTTGAAACACACATTTACAGACTTAGAAAAAAAATTCTTGATAAATTTAATGACGAGGATTTTATAGTCAATTCAAAAGCTGGTTACTCAATTTGAAAAAGAGAAATAAAATTGCAATTGATTTATTTTCTAAAAAGTATAGGAAAAGAGTAGTTAATCCCAAAAAAGGTAAAGGTAGCTTTAAAAGAAAAAAAAGCTAATTTAAATTTTCTTTAAAGAAATTTATTGTTAGGTTTACAGCTTCATCTAATTTTTTTCTATTCTTTCCAGCCCCACTTTCTTTAGTTAAACATTTAGTAATTGTTTCTTTTTTTGATATTGCTGTGCCGTCATACATTTTAAAAGTTTTATTAGGCATTTGAATGATTGGATTATATCTGCATCCATTCATTGCTATTCCTTTAGTAATAGTACCGTTCGTGCTGAAGAAATGATTAACTTTTGGTATAATAACTATTTTTACTTTTGATTTAGCTTTTAATAGTTCTTCTTCTAATATTTGACATGGTTCAATATAATAATGACTTTCTTCGCCTTTTACAATTAAAACAGGGAATGAAAGTTTTATAGGCTGGTGTATTTTATTACACGCAGGTTCAGCAGATGAGATAGCTCTCCAGGCGTTGGGATGTTGCTCGTTATATGGAGTGCCAATACTTTTTAAAACTTGGGAAGCCCCATAACTAAATCCAGTGTAAAAAAAATTATTTTTATCAAATCTTGAATCTTTTAATAATAATTTTCTTAAATTATAAGCATATTCTGCTGCTGTCGGAAATTTAGTTTTATCTGTTGGTTTGACTGGTTTTTTATAGAAGGCGTCAATTACAGCTACAGCAAATCCCGCCTCAGTGCCTGCTTTAATTATTCGTGTAGAATATTCATCTGTAGCTCCATCTTTAAATTTTTTCCCGTCCCTAGTACTTCCGTGTTGAGAAATTATAAGTGGTAATTTTTCCGATATTTTTTTTGGAAATGATATTTCCACTAGAACCTCTGGATAATTAGGATGTCTTTTATCATAACTATTAAATTTTAAATATTCAGCTGAAAAAACACTAAACGAAAAAAAAATAAAAAAAAATAAATATATTTTCATTATTAATTTAATCTAGCACCAATTTTTTGGATAATTTGAGATGCCATTTCTGTACCTTTTTGTAGGCTCTCTTTGGTTGAATTTTTATTAATACACCCATGGAGAAAGCCAGAAGCAAATAAGTCTCCTGCGCCGGTTAAATCTACTATCTTAAGATTTTTCTGGCCCTCACATTCCACAATTTGAGAGCCGCTGATCGCAATACTTCCTTTATCTGATCTTGTTATCACTAATGTTTTATTTAAATCTTTACCAAATCCAATCACATCATCAAATGACTTTGCATCAATTAACTCCATTATTTCTTGTTCGTTAGCAAATATAATATCAAGTTTATTTTTAACTAAATCGTAAAAACTTTTCTTGTGTCTATCTACACAAAATTTATCAGATAAAGACATAGCTGACTTATTTGCAAGAGCCAACGCTTTATCAAAAGCGGCTTTGGGCTGACCCTCGTCCCATAAATAACCTTCTAAAAAAACCAACTCACTTTGTTTAATAAAATTGTCATCAATATCATCAGGTGTGATTTTCCCTGCTACGCCAAGAAATGTACACATAGTTCTTTCTGAGTCTGGTGTAATCAATATCAAACAAGTGCCCGTTGAAGTGTTTTCTATTTTTTTATTGTAGCAATATTTAACCTTTTCATCAGTTAAGCTTTTTTCGTATTCATTACCCAACTTATCGTCGTTAATTTTTCCTATAAAAGAAACTTCATTTTTAAGTTTAGACAGTCCGACAATAGAGTTAGCAACTGATCCTCCAGCAATAGTTTCCTCAATTTTAAGATTAGATAGTAATTGTTTGAATTCTTTTTCATCAACAAGTTTCATTGTACTTTTTGTTAAATTATTTTTTAATAAAAAATTTTCTTCAACTTTACAAATCACATCAACGATTGCGTTACCTATTCCTATAATTTTCATATTATTTATTAAGCCTTTATAATTTTAAATTGTTTTTTTCTATTGGGGTAACAAGTGGTGCAAATTTTGCAGTTTATACCATAACAATCCCTAGCCTTACAGTATTCTCTTCCATAATAAATCATTTGTAAATGAAGCTTATTCCATGATTTTTGCGGAAATAATTTTTTTAAATCAATTTCAGTTTGAACTACATTTTTACCATTAGTTAGTCCCCATCTTTGAGCCAACCTATGAATATGAGTATCTACAGGAAAAGCTGGATAACCGAAGCCTTGAGACATAACCACACTTGCAGTTTTATGACCCACACCAGGTAATCTCTCTAATTCTTCGAAACTATTTGGCACTTCACCGTTATGATTTTTTATTAATAGTTTTGACATTAAATAAATACTTCTGGCTTTAATTCTAAAGATACCAATCCTTTTAATAAGTCTTTCAATTTTTTTTTTACCCAATTTAACAAAGTGTTCAGGCTTATTATATTTTGGATATATTTCTTTAGTTACATTATTTACATTAATGTCAGTACATTGAGCGGATAAAAGAACAGAAACTAATAAAGTGAATTTGCTGTTATGTTTAAGAGGAATAGAAGTTTTGGGATAAATTTTATTTAATATTTTTAAGATTAATCTAGCGCGTTTATTTTTACTCATGGTCTTAAATTATTTAAAATTCAAAACGTCTCTCATTGTATATAAGCCTGGTCTTTTATTCATCAACCATTTTGCAGCTGTCAATGCTCCTTCAGAATAAAGGGATCTATCAAAGGCCTCATGATTTAAAGTAATTATTTCTTTACCGCTAGAAAATTTTACTTCATGTTCTCCTATTACCTCACCTTTTCTTAGTGAATTAAAATTAATTTTTTTTCCGTAAGGAAAAGATTTTTTATTCAAAAATTTTTTACCTATTAATCTGTAGAAGTCTTTGTTTTTACCATCAGATATGCCTTTACCAAGCATCATTGCAGTGCCTGATGGATAGTCTTTTTTATACTTATGATGGACTTCAAAAACTTTACTTAAAAAATTATTACCTAAAGATTTTGATGCAACTTCTGTTAAATACATAAGTAAGTTAATTCCAAGACTCATATTACCTGCTTTTAGAATTGAAATTTTTTTAGAATAATTCTTAATTAAACTTTCTTCTTTTCGAGTAAATCCTGTGGTTCCAATAATAACTTTTTTTCTAAGCTTTGTTGCAATTTTGAGAATTTCAAGCGTGCACTTCGGAACAGTAAAGTCTATTATTATATTTGCATTCTTAAAAGACGACACGTTATTTAAATCTGGTTTAATACCGCTAATTTTTTTTTTTATTAACCTGTTTTCTGTAAGAGCTATTAGTTTAAAGTCTTTGTCTTTTTGGGAAGATTTAATAAGTTGTTTACCCATTTTTCCCATGCAGCCTGTAATTGTTAAATTAATTTTTTTCATTAATTTGATCCCCAAAATTTTTTAGCTTTGTCAAAAAAACTTTTTATAGAAGGACTTAGCTTTGAGTTTTCCAATTTTTTAAATTCCTCTAAAAGCTCTTTTTGTTTTTTAGATAATGATACAGGAACCTCAGGAATAATTCTAATATATAAGTCACCATAAGAACTTTTCCGTAAGATGGGCATCCCCTTATCTTTTAATCTTAACTGTTTACCATATTGAGTACCTTCTGGAATTTTAACTTTTGCTTTACTGCCATCAATACAAGGAACTTCAATTGTAGTACCTAGAGCAGCATCAGCGAAAGTGATAGGTAATTCAAAAAATAAATTTTCTTCAGATCTTTTAAAAAGGCTGTGATTCTTAACTGAAATAAATAGATATAAATCACCATTGCCTCCACTTTTTGTACCTGCTTCGCCTTTACCTGAAAGTCTTATTCGAGTTCCGTCGTCAACTCCTTTTGGAATTTTAACTGAAACATTCTCATTGCTTTGAACTTTTCCATTACCCTTACATTTTGAGCATGCTTTACTAATTGTTTCTCCATAACCGTTACATTGAGGGCATGTTTGCTGAACTGTAAAGAAGCCTTGGTTAGATCTAATTTTACCATTGCCCTTACAATAATCACATTTTATAGGCTTAGACCCAGGCTCAGCACCACTTCCTTTGCACCCGTTACATTTTTTGTAAGTTGTATATTCTATTTTTTTTTCTAAATCTTTATATGCATCTTCAAGACTTATAGTTAAATCATATCTTAGATCATTCCCTCTACTACCAGAGGATCTTCCGCTTGATCCTCGAGAAGACCCTCCTCTAAAATCTTCAAAGAAGTCCTCAAAAATATCTGAAAAAGATGAAGTATCAAACCCACCAAATCCTTGACCACCACCACCTTCAAAAGCTGCATGACCGAATTGATCGTAATTGGTTTTTTTTTTTTCATCCGACAACACGCTGTAAGCTTCACTTGCTTCTTTAAATTTATCTTCGGCGGCTTTATTGCCAGGATTTTTATCCGGATGATGTTTAAATGCTGTAGAACGGTAAGCTTTTTTAATTTCGTCTTTAGAAGAAGATTTATTTATTCCTAAAATATCGTAATAGTCTCTTTTAGCCACAAAAAGTTGTTTCCTTTTTTAATGTATTTTAGGCGCTTTTCTCTTTATCTTCTTTGTCTTCTTTCACATCTTTTGTATCTTTTGTATCTTTTACGTCTTCAAAATCTGCATCAACTACATTTTCTTTATCGTCTTTTTTTGTTTTTTGATCTTCATTTTTTTCGGACGTATCTTTTTGCTGACTTTTATAAACTGCTTCACCAAGTTTCATAGACACTTGTATTAAGTCTTGGTTTTTCTTTTTAACTTCTTCTGTATCAGTTCCTTTAAGGGCTTCTTTTAAATCTAAGATTCCATTTTCTATAGCTTTTTTTTCTTCTTCTGATATTTTATCTCCATGCTCTTTTAAACTTTTTTCAGTAGAAAAAACAATACTATCAGCCTGGTTTCTAGCATCAACAGCTTCTCTCTTGTTTTTATCCGATTCTTTGTTAGCTTCAGCTTCTTTAACCATTTTTTGAATTTCTTCGTCAGTTAAACCTCCCGAGGCTTGTATTTGTATTTTTTGTTCTTTGCCGGTTCCTTTATCTTTTGCAGAAACACTTACAATACCATTAGCATCAATATCAAATGTTACTTCAATTTGAGGTGTTCCTCTTGATGCTGGCGGAATACCAATAAGTTCAAAATTCCCCAGCATTTTATTATCAGCAGCCATCTCCCTCTCACCTTGCAAAACTCTAATAGATACCGCAGGCTGGTTATCTTCAGCTGTAGAAAAGACTTGGCTTTTTTTCGTTGGAATTGTTGTATTTTTTTCAATTAGTTTAGTTGAAACACCACCCAATGTTTCTATGCCCAGTGATAAAGGAGTTACATCCAATAATAAAACATCTTTTACATCACCTTGTAGAACACCTGCTTGTATAGCAGCGCCCATAGCCACAACTTCATCAGGATTAACGCTTTTATTAGGTTCCTTACCAAAAAAATTCTTAACTGTTTCTATAACTTTTGGCATTCTAGTCATACCGCCAACCATAACTACTTCATTAATTTCAGCAGCAGAAAACCCGGAGTCTTTCAACGCAGTCTTGCAGGGTGTTAAAGTTCTTTCTATTAGTTTTTCAACTAAAGCTTCTAATTTAGCTCTCGTAAATTTCAAATTTACATGTTTAGGACCTGTTTTATCTGCTGTAATAAAAGGTAAATTGATTTCAGTTTGAGTTGCAGAAGACAATTCAATTTTTGCTTTTTCAGCGGCTTCTTTTAATCTTTGTAAAGCGAGTTTGTCCGTTCTTAAATCAATCCCGTTATCTTTTTTAAATTCACTAATCAAATAGTTAACTATTTCATCGTCAAAATCTTCCCCACCTAAAAAAGTATCACCGTTCGTAGATTTGACTTCAAAAACACCATCTCCAATTTCAAGTATAGAGACGTCGAATGTTCCTCCACCCAAATCGTACACAGCTATTTTTTGTCCACCTTTTTTGTCTAAGCCATATGCCAAAGAAGCAGCAGTTGGTTCATTTATAATTCTTAAAACCTCAAGTCCTGCAATTTTACCAGCATCTTTGGTTGCCTGTCTTTGTGCATCATTAAAATATGCCGGAACTGTTATGACTGCTTTAGTTACTGCTTGACCTAAATATTTTTCAGCAGTTTCTTTCATTTTTTGTAGGACTAAGGCTGCAATTTGAGATGGAGAATATTTTTCACCTTTTGCCTCAAGCCAAGCTTCATTTTTATCAGAACTAACTATTTTATAAGGGACTTTATTAATATCTTTTTTTACTGAGCTATCATCAAAGCTTCTACCCATTAATCTTTTAGACGCAAAAATAGTGTCTTGAGCATTAGTAACAGCCTGCCTCTTTGCAGATTGGCCTACTAATTTTTCACCGTTTTCTAAAAACGCCACAATAGAAGGTGTTGTTCTTGCACCTTCAGAATTTTCTAAAACTTTTGCTTGAGAACCTTCCATGATAGAAACACATGAATTAGTAGTTCCTAAGTCTATACCTATAATTCTACTCATTATTTTATTCCTCCGTTTCTAGTTATATGGGTGCTTTTTGTCTCTCTACAAGTCATTAGGTCTTATTATTTTTGTTTATTTTGTTTATCTTTGACGTCTTTTTTTTTAGCTACTGCCACAAAAGAAGGTCTTAAAAGTCTATCTTTGTAAAAATAACCTGGCTGTATTTCTTGCAACACAGTTCCTGGCTTTACATTTTCATCTTCTATTTCGAGCATTGCTTGGTGACTATTTGGGTCAAATTTTTCATTAAGACAATTTATTTTTTTAATATTATTTTTTTCAAAAATAGTAATTAAATCTTTTTCTATAATTCCAATATTTTCTAAAAATTTATTTAGGTCTTTATTATCTTTCAAATTCTCATCATTCTTGATTGACTGATAAGCTCTTTGCAGATTATCAAGTACGGAAAGTGTTTCTCTTGCAAGATTAAAGCCACCATACTCAAAAGCCTCTCTTGTTTCGTTCTCAAATCTTCTTCTTTGATTTTCTGTTTCAGCTAGGGCTCTTAATATCTTATCTTGAGCTTCTTTTAGCTTATCCTCAAGAGAAGGTTCTGAAATTCGTTCAGATTTATTAATCGTTTTGGATTCCTCATCGTCTCCAGAAGTCTCATTTTCTTTAATTATGTTGTCGTTCTCATTTTCCATAACTGCTATATAGGGTTTTAAAAATAAATTACTAGAGAGAAATGAAAAAAATTAAAGAAATATTAATAGGAACACACAATAAAGGAAAAATTAAAGAAATTAGTTATTTATTAAATAAAAAAATAAAAAAAATTACTCCTTTTCAACTTAATATAAAAAGCCCCAAAGAAAATGGAAAAAGTTTTAAATCAAACTCTGAATTAAAAGCTAAATATTTTTTTAAAAAATCAAATTTTTTTACCATATCGGATGACTCAGGTTTGTGTGTTGATTGCCTTAAAGGTCAGCCAGGCATTTATTCAGCACGTTGGGCAAAAAAGCATGGAAGCTTTAAGGAAGCAATGAAGAAAATAATTTTATTAGTAAAAAATAAAAATAAAAACAAAAAAATAAAAAACACTAAGGCTAAATTTGTTTGTAGTCTTACTTTTTGTTTTAGTTCTGCAAAAAGGATTACAACAGCAGGTATCCTACAAGGAAATATTTCAGGAAAAATATTAGGTAAAAATGGTTTCGGCTACGATTCTATTTTTATTCCAAAAGGAAGCAGGATAACTTTTGGTCAAATGAATAAAAGAAAAAAAATACTTATGGACCATCGATTTATAGCCTTTAAAAAATTAAAAAGTAAAATCAATATTCTTTAAATTTATTATTTTCAGTTTTGTATATTTTTAACTGTTGAGAAACTTTTTTCTCTCTAAACTCAAAAGTTCCAATTTTTCCTTTAAATTTTTTTTTAATAAAAAAATCATTAATATTATTAATTCCATTATTTTTATTCCAAATATAATAAATTAAACCCAAGGCATCATATGCTAGAATATTAATTTCGTTTGGTTTAATGCCAAAAGTGTCAAAATACTTTTCATTATATTTTTTAAATTGCTTCATATTTACAGATGGAAAATATAAATTTTTAACTAAATTTTCACGAAATATACTTTCATCGAACCATTGGTTTACAGTTGCAATAAGAATATCTTTGTCATCAACGTCAGTATAAACCAATGATGATAAAACGCTTTTAAGATTATTTCCAAAATCAATTACAATAATTGAATCAAAATTTAAAGAACCCAAAGTGTAAAGTTTTTCAAGGACAGCAAGTTCTTTTTTTGATTGGGCGTCGTCTCTTTTTTTTAATATACTTTTTCTTGTTTCTAAATTCTTCTTTCTCTGACTATAATTAGTAAACTTTTCTATCTCGCCAGTAAGAATTCTTGGATCGGAGTTATATTTAAAAATTTTATAATTTTTTAATTTAAGTGTTTTAATTTTTTTATCTATAAATTTTTCATATGTATTTTTTGGATATAAAATTATAGTTTTTGTTTTTTTTTCCTTAATTAGTAATTGTTCGATTGCATCAAGTTGAGATTCTAGACTTATACCTATATTAATTACATTATTAGATATTTTAGTTTCTTTATTAGAAAGGGAAATAAAAATTACATCATTGTACTTTCTAAGTTCTTCAGAAAATACAGAGCTCATAGGGCCAATTATTATTTTTACATTATTATCAAGAATCTCTTTAATCGCTGCATTTAACTTTTTCTTGTTGTTAGATCCACTATCCCTTGGAATGATAATAATATTTTTATTATCTATTTCATCCAGGGCAAGCTGTGTTGATAATAACAATGACTCACCTAAATTTTTATACTCACCAGAAAAAGGTGCAAGCAAACCAACTCGAAGCTTTCCATTATTTTCATCTGCTACTAAATTATTATTAAATAATAGAAATATATAAAATAAAAATGTAATAATGTTTTTAATCATTTTTTATGAGTACATTTAATAAACCAGGATTATATATTGTATCAACACCCATAGGAAACTTAGATGATATAACATTAAGGTCTTTAGATGTATTAAAAAAATCAGACATAATTTTATGCGAAGACACAAGAAGGTCCTTAAAGTTACTGAATCATTATAAGATTAAAAAAAAATTAGTTTCCTACCATAAATTTAATGAACATAAAGAGCTACAAAAGATTATTGAATATTTAAATGAGGGCAAAATTTTGTCTTTAATTTCTGATGCAGGAACACCCACTCTGTCTGATCCAGGACTTTTACTAATTAGAGCTTGTATAGAAAAAAATATCAAAATTTTTCCTATACCAGGACCATCAGCAATAACTGCTGCGGTCTCTGTCTCAGGATTTAATGATAGATTTCTTTTTTATGGATTTTTACCCAAAACTGAAAATGATCTTATTAAAACGATCAATAGTCTTAAAAATTTAGATTTTTCTATAGTATTTTTTTTACCAGGCATAAAAATAAATTTTTATTTAAAATTTTTTAAAAAGTATTTTTCTAAAAGAGATATTTTTATTGCTCGAGAAGTCAGTAAAATACACGAAACTTTTTACAGAGACAAGATAAGCACAATAGAGCCTTTTAAAACAGATCTAAAAGGAGAACTAACCGTTGTAATATCAAAAATTTATACTAATAATGGCTCAGAACCTGATTTAGATATTATTGCTGAAGCCACTAAGTATCTTAAAAAATATAGTTTAAAAGATGTTGTGGAATTAATATCCAAAAAAGAAAAAGTTTCAAAAAAAAAAGTTTATGAGATTTGTCTAAAAATAAATAATGATAAAAAAAATAATTAACCTAACTTTATTAGCTCTGTTACTGACCAGCTGTGTAAAAAATAATATTTCTACATTTGGCAAAGGTGTATCGGTCAGTTTTGATCCAAGAACAGTAGGTATGCAAATCGACGACACCCTTATGCAAAAAAATTTAGTGGCAAGACTAACTCTGTCTGAAAAGAAATATTTTTTATACATACAAGTTGAAATTTTAGACGGAAGAATATTTTTGACTGGAAAGGTAGACGAACCTGAAGAGAAAATTAAAATAACAAAAATGGCCTGGGAAACAAAAGGTGTAAGATCAGTAAAAAATGCTATAGAAATAAAAGGTCAATCTAACTTTAAAAGCACTGGAAAAGATATTCTTATAACCACACAATTAAGAACCGCTTTCCTTTTTAATAAACTTATTAAATCTGGAAATTATACTTTAGAGACAATTAATAAGACAATTTATATATTTGGTATTGCTATGACCGACGATGAAAAAAAAGAAGTAATAAATGAAGCTAAAAAAATTTATGATGTAAAAGAAGTTATACCAACTATTTATTTAGTTTCTGAACTCAGCAGAAATAAAATTTAATTTTTATAATCTATGACCTCAGAAGAATAAGCTGCGATTGAAGCAAGATTTAAAATTTCAGAAGGAGAAGATCTCAAAGGTGCGATTTCAATTGGAAGCCCCAAACCAATTAACAGTGGACCAATTAATTTAGCACCACCAAATGTTTTCATTATTTTTACAGATATAGACGCACTGTGCAGAGCTGGCATAATTAAAATATTTGCATTTCCTACAATTTTTGAAAAAGGATATGTTTCTTTATATTCAGGATTTAAGGCAACATCAGGTTGCATCTCTCCATCGTAGTCAAAATCTACTTTTTTAGTTTTCATTAATTCAATAGCCTCTCTGACATGTTTTGTTCTTACGGTCGCAGGTTTTCCAAAAGTAGAGTGAGAAAGAAAAGCAACCTTAGGATCAAAGCCAAACAATCTTGCTATTCTAGTACTTGAAATTGCTATTTGTACAAGTTGTTCTGCAGTCGGATTATCATGTACATTTGTATCTGATACGAAAACTGTTTTACCTTTAGATACCAACATTGTCAGACCAAATATTATTTCACCCGGCCTAGACTCAACAACTCTATTTAGTTTTTCTATGGTAGCAGCATGGTGTCTTGTACCACCAGTTACCATAGCGTCAGCATCACCACAGGCAACCATACAAGATCCCCATGTTACTCTGTCATTTCTAACTAAATGATCACATTCTCTTTCTAGCATGCCACTTCTTTGGAGTTTTTTATATAAATGCTTTGTATATTTCTCTCTTTTTTCGGCATCTTTAGAACTTACAATTTCAATATTAAAATTTTCATCTAAGCCTATATTTTTTAGCTGTTCTTTAACTTTTTCTTCCTTTCCAATTAAAATTGGTACACCTAATTTACTATTCTTAAAAGCAACTGCTGCTTTTAAAATATTAGAATCTTCTCCTTCTGCAAAAACTACCCTCTTTTGAGATTTTTTAATCTGAGCATTTATTCCTTGCATAATATTCATTGAAGGATCAAGTCTTCTTGACAAATCTTCTTTATATTTTTCAATGTCTTTAACTTTTATTCTCGCAACACCAGATTTCATTGCAGCTTCGGCCACCGCAGCAGGTATGACACTAATTAATCTTGGGTCGAAAGTTGAAGGAATAATGTATTCTTTTCCGTATCTTGGCCTTTCCCCGCTATATGCTGCTATCACTTCATCAGGCACTTCTTCTCTCGCTAATTGTGCAATTGCTTTTGCTGCAGCCATTTTCATTTCTTCATTAATTTCTTTTGCCCTAACATCTAGAGCCCCTCTAAAAATATAAGGAAACCCAATAAGATTATTAACTTGGTTAGGGTAATCAGATCTACCCGTCGCTATAATTGCATCTGACCTTACCTGTTCCACCAGTTCTGGCTTTATTTCTGGGTCAGGATTAGCACACGCAAAGATAATAGGATTTTTTGCCATTAATTTTACCATATCTTTTGTAAGCACATCCTTAGCAGATAAACCTAAAAAAACATCTGCACCATTTATGGCTTCAGCAAGCGTTCTTAATTTGGTCTCATTGGCATGAGCTGATTTAAATTGGTCTATATTTTTTCTACCTTTATAAATTACACCGGATCTATCACACATAATAACATTTTCATTTTTTACGCCAGAAAGTTTAAATAAATTTGTACAAGCGATTGCAGAAGCGCCCGCACCATTTACAACAACTTTAACTTCACTAATTTTTTTCTTTGAAATGTCCAATGCGTTAATAAGAGCAGCAGTTGTTATTATCGCTGTTCCATGTTGGTCATCATGAAAAACAGGAATATCTAAAAGCTCTTTTAATTTTTGTTCAATAATAAAACAATCAGGGGCAGCTATATCTTCTAAATTGATTCCTCCAAAAGTATTACCAATATTTTTAACAGTATTGATGATTTCATTAGCGTCGGAGCTATCAATTTCTATGTCAATCGAATCAATGTCTGCAAATCTTTTAAATAAAACAGATTTTCCTTCCATTACAGGTTTTGAAGCTAAAGAACCAAGATTTCCAAGCCCTAGAATCGCAGATCCATTACTAATTACAGCTACTAAATTTCCTTTACTTGTATAGTCATATGCCGCGTCAGGCCTTTCTGCTATCTTCTTAACTGGAACAGCAACTCCTGGTGAATAGGCTAGAGATAAATCTCTTTTAGTTATTAATGGTTTTGAAGAATTTATCTCAATTTTGCCTGACTTTCCTTGTGTATGAAAGTCCAGTGCCTCTTTATCAGAGTAATGATCAATTTTAGATTTTTTTGTCATTAAAATTTATTATGTAATATAAAATAAGTAAAATCATTAATAATTTGATTTTTTTTAATAGTAAAATTTATGAACTTATTATCTTCAGCTTCCGTTTTTAGTTTTTACACCCTGATTAGTAGGGTGCTTGGTTATTTTAGAGATATACTAATAGCAGTCTTTTTAGGCGCATCCATATACGCAGACGCCTTTTTTGTAGCTTTTAGGCTCCCTAATACCTTTAGACGACTTTTTGCCGAAGGTGTTTTTAATGCAGCATTTATTCCCAGCTATATAGAAGAAAATACGATTAATAAGACCGAAGGTAAGAAATTTGCAGACGATATTTTAAATTTATTGTTAATAGCCTTATTAGGAATTGTTTTTTTAATAGAAATTTTTACACCAGCATTAGTTTACTTAATAGCACCAGGTTTTTATGAAAATGTAGAAAAGTTTGATTTAGCTGTTGAACTTACAAGAATTACTTTCCCCTTTTTGTTCTTTGTTAGTCTGTCGTCTTTTTTTTCTGGAATATTAAACTCTAATAATAAATTTGCTGCAGCAGCAGCAGCCCCAATTATATTAAATATTTTTTTAATTTGTAGTTTGCTAATTTCTTATCTTTTTAAATTTAATTTTGAGTTAAATCTTTCTTATGCAGTCACACTAGCAGGTATATTTCAGTTAATATTTTTGATATTTTTAACCAAGCATTATTATAAGCCATCTATCAATTTTAAAATTAAAATTAATTCAAAAGTTAAGTTTTTTTTTAAAAAACTATTGCCAAGTATATTCTCATCAGGTGTTACACAAATTAATATTTTAATAGGTACAATTATTGCTTCTTTTGAAGCGGGGGCAGTTTCTTATTTGTATTATGCAGATAGAATTTATCAAATCAATTTAGCTATCGCTGGGATAGCAATTGGCACTGTAGCACTTCCAGAACTCTCAAAAAAAATAAAAACAGGAAATATTTTAGAAGCAATGAGTATACAAAATAAATCTATCGAATTATGTTTACTTTTTTCCATACCTGCATGCATAGGTTTGATTATTGCTTCACAACAAATTATTAGTGCATTATTTGGTTACGGATCATTTTTAGAAACAGATGTCATTTTAACTGCTAAGGCATTAAAATATTTTGGATTTGGTGTGCCCGCATTTGCTTTAATTAAAATTCTTTCCAATTTTTTCTTCGCAAGAGACAATACTAAAATTCCATTTTATATTTCAGTTTTTAGTGTTTCTTTAAATGTGCTAATATCAATTGTATATTTTAAAGAACTGGGTTTTATTATTATTCCAATTGCTACATCTATAGCGACTTGGTGTGCTGTAATAATATATTTAATTTTATTAGTTAAACTTGAATATTTTAACACCAGCTATATTTTTTACATCAACTTTCTAAAAACAGTTATTTCCGCAGTTATAATGAGTTTAGCGCTATATTTTTTAATTAACTTTTTTGAGGATAAGCTTATTTATACAAATTATTATAAGTCATTTTATCTTATAATGATTATAGTTTTAGCCGCTACTATATATTTATTGTCAGCTCGTCTGTTAGGAATATTTAAAAGTAAAAATTTTAAAATAGATTAAAAATGGATAAAAATAAATTAGTTTTTTCGGGTGTGCAACCCACTGGAAATTTACACCTGGGTAATTATCTGGGTGCACTTAAAAGATTTGTGTCTCTACAGAGCGAAACAGAGTGCATCTATTGTGTAGTTGATCTACACGCAATTACAGTGTTTCAAAAACCTGAGGAACTTAAAAATAATATTCTAGAAACTACGGCTGGTTTCCTTGCCACAGGTCTTGATAATAAAAAAAGTATTATTTTTAATCAATCTTCTGTCAGTGGACACGCTGAACTTGCTTGGATTTTTAATTGTGTAGCACGTGTGGGTTGGTTAAATAGAATGACCCAATTTAAAGATAAAGCTGGTAACGACAAAGAAAAAGCAAGTGTCGGTCTTTATATATATCCAAATCTAATGGCTGCAGATATCTTGCTGTATAAAGCTACCCACGTACCAGTAGGTGCAGATCAAAAGCAACATCTAGAGCTTTGTAGAGATATTGCACAAAAATTTAATAGTGACTTTAAAAAAAAAGTATTTCCAATTCCGGAACCTTTAATACAAAAAAATATATCAAGAATTATGAGTTTAAGAGATGGTACCAAAAAAATGAGCAAGTCTGACGAGTCAGATTATTCCAGAATTAATCTGAAAGATTCTGCTGATGATATAATTAAAAAAATAAAAAAAGCAAAATCAGATTCTTCCGCTATACCTGACAATCTAAAAGATTTAGAAAATAAACCTGAAGCTTTAAATCTAATTAATATTTATTCAGATTTATCCAAAGTATCATTAGAACAAGTATTAAAGGAAGTTAAAGGAAAAGATTATTCTTATTTAAAGAATAAATTATCAGAAGTATTAGTTGAAGTAATATGTCCAATAGGAAAAGAAATAAAAAATTTATTAGAAGACAAGAGTTATTTAGAAATAGTTCTCAAAGAAGGTACGGAAAAAGCTAAGGATTTAGCTGTGCGCAACCTTAAAGAAGTAAGAAATGTAATAGGATTTGTTTAGTTAACAGTGGTATAATAATTTATGATAATAACTGAACCAACACCTAATCCTGACTCATTAAAGTTTTTGTCAGAAAAAACTATATCCTCAATAGGAACAGAAGAATTTCAAAAAAAAGATTTAAATAAAATAGAAAATGAATTTATAAAAAATTTACTTAATTTAAAAGGAATAGAACTCATCCTCCTTTCTGATAACTTTTTGTCTGTAAAAAAAACAAAAGATATTTCTTGGGATGTTTTAAAGCCAACAGTTATTTCTCATATGAACGATTATTTTCAAACAAACAATGAACCCATACTTAACAAAAAAAAAGGCACTAAAAATAGCGATTTAAATGCAGGGGAAATTGAGGGTAGAATTATAAAGATCTTAGACGAAAAAATAAGACCAGCAGTAGCGAAAGATGGTGGAGATATTAAATTTAAATCTTTTAAAGATGGAATTGTTCATGTTGAGTTGCAGGGAAGCTGCTCTGGATGTCCAAGTTCACTTTTGACCTTAAAACAAGGTGTTCAAAATTTACTTTGTCATTATGTTGAAGAAGTAAAATCAGTAGAGGCTATTTAAAATGAAAAAAATCATTAGTTATCGTCAGAAACTAATTTCATTAGCGAGAATTTATAAAATAGAAAAAATTTTAGATGTCAGACTAAAATTTACGACTTATGAAATTGAACTAGAACTTTTAAGAAACAAAGTACCGATACCATCAAGAAGAGGCTATCTTTCTCACAAGATTGTTAGTGAAGTTTTAAGGCCTTTTTATGCTTCTTTAAAAGAAAATTTTTCAATAAATTTTAATTTAACTAAATATTTAACGAAATTTTTTAATGATATTAAAACTTTCCTTGAAAAAAATTTTTCAATAAATTTAAATTTAAGTAAAATTCCAAAAAAAATATTTGAAAGTATTAATAATTATTTTAGCTTTATTATTTTCAACATAAATAATTTTTTTAAAGTTCTTTCAAAAACTATAATAAATAGTCTAAATAATATTTATCATTTTAAATTTGAAGAGAAATCAGTAAATAAATTTATTCTACGGGGAGTTTATGGTTTCCTTGTAATAATGTTGATATCAGGTGGTTTTTACATAAAAAGACTTATAACTGATGTAGATGGTTTAAAGATATTAGTGGAAATAAAATCAGATAAAAAAAAAATACCACATAAACTTGATGTTGATAAAAAGATTAAACCTAAAATGCAGGTCAAAAAACCAGAGGGTTCAAAAACTCCTTATGACCCAGAAAATGATTATACTTTAAACACTCAGACCGTACTAAATTTATTTCAAGATTTAGAATATGATTTGGACCGTGTAAGAAGTAGAAAATTAGTAAAACCGATTTATTTTACAAGACTACCAAAAGATTTAGACATGATGAAAAGTGTTACACAAAAAAAAAATATTTTTTTACAGATTCTTCTCCCTTTAGTAGTCGCAGAAAATGAAAGTATTACAAAAGATAGGAAGTATTTGTTAAAAATATTAAAAGAAAATAACACTGAAAAAAATACAAATTGGATCAATAAAAAATATAAAGAATATAAAGTTTCAAAGAAAAATATAAATAACCTAATAGAAAAAATGGACATTATTCCAACTTCTATAGCTTTAGCTCAAGCTGCAAAAGAAAGTGGTTGGGGCACCTCAAGATTTGCTTTAGAGGGCAATGCTATGTTTGGTCAGTGGACATGGAGTGAAGCAGGTATTGAGCCGCTTGACAAAGTTGACGGGCAAAAACATAGGATACTTAAGTTCCCTATATTAAGAGCCTCTGTTAAAGCATATATTATCAACTTAAACACACACTCAGGCTACAAAAGTTTTAGGAAAAAAAGACAAGAGCTAAGAAATAAAAATAAAAATTTATCAGGTTTAGATCTAATCCATGAGCTTGATAACTATGCTGAAACAGGAAAAGAATATACTAAAATTTTAGAAAAAATAATTAAGCAGAATGATCTAGATGAATTTGAAACTGTGACAATAGATGACTTTAAAGAAAACAAAGAATTAAATCTTTAATTTTAAAGATTGGCTATTACGAATTGAATACCTAACCATCGCCAAGACCCATCAGCCTCTCTTAAGGAGCAATTAATCCTTCCCCTTTCAGTGGTAAACTTACCAATTAAATTAATTTTTATTTTATAATTTTCTAAGTATTCAAGCTTAGCCTTCCTCCATGAATTCTGTTCGTTAGAATAACAGTTTAATAGTTTAATATTTTTCAAATCATCAAAAAAATCAATAATAATTTGAGGCGGGTTATCAGAGTCAGAAATATATTTCTCTGTTGGTATTATTGATTTAAATTTTAACGGAATAGTTTTAAGTATGGTCTGAAATCTTTTTTTTTCACCATATACTTCATTGATTGGAAATCTTGGTAATTCATAAAAATCTTTAGTTTCGTCTGCTACACCTGAATGTTGTCCAAAAGCATATTTGAAACCAAAGTCTTTAATAATTTTTTTGAAATTATTACTATATTCACCAAATGGATATGAAAAAAAGGGAGAACTATATTCTAAATTATTTTTAAAATCAGTAATTGAACGACTTATATCATTTATAATTTCCTCATTTTTTTTATCAACCAAATATTCATGAGAAAAACTATGATTACCTATATGTGCAAACTTTTCTTTTGCAATTTCTTTAATCTGGGACCAGTTCATGTAACCATTGCTGCCAACCTCTCTTGTGTTTACAAATAATACAAAAGGTATTTTTTGTTTTTTTAAAACTGGCCAAGCATTGTCGTAAAAGGATTTAAAACCATCATCTACAGTCAGTAAGATTTTTTTGTCATTTTTTTGATTTACAAGCGAACTCTCAAAATTATTTGGGTTTATGAATTTGAACTGATTTTTTTTTATTAGATCTAGGTGTTCTATAAAATCCTTTATTTTTATATTTGTGGAAGGGTATTTATTTTCTTCAAACCTATGATACATAAGGACAATAATACCTTTATCTTCTATACTGCTATTCATAGATGCTAATTGACTAGGTACAAATATAGAAAATAAAAAAATGATGAGAAATTTTTTAATAATTAATTGCACGGGTAAAAATAATTCTATTGCATTAAAAATTGATAATAAGTTTTATTTTAAAAAAATACAAACCAATCTTATTAAGAGAGAAATGCTTGTATTAGATATTCTTAATTTTTTGAAAGAAAATAACACTAAAATTAACAATAATTTTTCAATTATTGTGAATTCAGGACCCGGTAGCTTTTCAGGCATTAGAATCACTCTAGCCATCGCTAAAGGTATACGGTTAGTCAATAAGGTAAATATTTATAGTTATAATTATTTTTTATTAAATGCAGCACCATATCTACATGAAAAAAAAATAATTATTTCAATTCAAAAAGTTAATAATTTTTATTATTATTCAGAGGGCAATTTTAAAGATTATTATACTTTTACCGTGCCAGAAAAAATTAATCCTGATTTTTTACCAAAAAAAGATTCTATAATTGTTGCCCCTCAAGAAATAATCTACGATAAAATATTTAACAATATTAGTCTAAAAAAAATTAAAATAGAGCAATTCTGCTTGAAAAATATCGAGATATTAGCAAAAAATAATTTATTAGAAAATGAATTGATTAAACCACTCTATTTAAGTTAAGTTATAATTAATTATATGAACAAAATTGAAGAAAAATGCATAAGTAAGGGAGTTAGACTAACAGATCAAAGAAAAGTAGTTGCTGAAGTTATGTCTAATTCAAATGATCATCCAGATGTGGATGAGCTGCACAAAAGAGTTAATAAAATTGATAAAAAAATTAGTATAGCTACAGTTTATAGAACGGTAAAATTGTTTGAAGAGTCTGGAATTGTTGAAAAACATGATTTCAAAGGCGGTAAGGCAAGATATGAAAAATCTCCCGAAGAACATCACGATCATTTAATTGATATAAATAGTGGTGAAATAATTGAGTTTGTTAACAAAGAAATAGAGATGTTACAAAACAAAGTTGCTAAAAAATTGGGCTATAAATTAGTCGACCACAAGCTTGAACTCTATGGATCTAGGATAAAGAAATAATTTGTCTAAAAAAATATTCATTAAAACTTTTGGCTGTCAAATGAACGAGTATGATAGTAATCGTATTTTAGACTTAGTTAGACCCATTGGTTACGTTGCTACTGATAAAGCTACAGATGCAGACTGTTATGTTCTAAATACATGTCACATCAGGGAAAAGGCAACAGATAAAGTCTATCACGATATTGGAAGGTTAAAAAAAGAATTTAGAAACAAAAGAAAACCAATGCTTCTAGTTACGGGTTGCGTGGCACAAGCAGAGAACCAAGAAATGTTTAATCGAGAAAAATATATTGACGGTGTGATAGGGCCACAGTCATATCATGAAATACCAAATATAATAAAAAAAATAGAAAATAGTAAAAATAAAATCAACAGCACTGAGTTCGATGTAGTAGAAAAATTTGACAGCTTGAATTTACTCAGAAATTCCAACTCAAAAATTTCCTCATTTTTAACAATACAAGAAGGTTGCGACAAGTTTTGTCATTTTTGTGTAGTGCCTTATACAAGAGGACCAGAACATTCAAGATCAATAGATGAAATAATTATTGAGGCGAAGCAATTAATAGCTAATGGATCTAAAGAAATTACACTATTAGGGCAAAATGTGAATGCATACGAGTACAAAAATCAAGGAAGCACTTTTCGTTTAGCAGATTTAATAATCAGGCTTAATAAAATTGATGAACTAAAAAGGATTAGATATACAACTTCACATCCAAGTGACGTTTCTAAAGATTTAATAGAAGCACATAAAACTTGTGAAAAACTAATGCCTATTTTACACTTACCTGTTCAGAGCGGTTCTTCAAAAATTCTTAGTAAAATGAATAGAAGACATGATATTGCTGAATACTATAAAATTATTAAAAATCTCAAAGAAGCTAGACCAAATATTAAATTCTCTTCAGATTTTATCATAGGTTATCCAGGAGAAACTGAAGAAGATTTTAATCAAACATTAACTTTAATAGAAAAAGTGAAATTTATTAACTCATATTCTTTTGTATATAGTTCAAGGCCAGGCACACCAGCTTCAAAATTAAATAACGTCGACTCAGAAATTGCAAAGAAAAGACTAGCAAAATTACAGGCAATTCTTGTAAAAAACAATTCTATATATAAAAAAGGATTTTTAGGTCAATCAACAGAAGTACTTTTTGAGAATAAATTAGACAAACAAAGTAAATATTTCGGGCGAGATAAATTCTTAAATTCAGTTATTGTACAAAGTAATCAAGATTTGACTGGTCAAATTTTAGATATTAAAATTAATGCTTTTAATCACAATAGTTTATTTGGAAAAGTTTTGTCTAATGAAACAAGAAATTTTGCAGCTTAATTAATGTCTGAGATAAGTAAATTACAAAAAAAACTTGTTATAAAAAAAATAGATAAAGAAACTTTAAATATTCAAATTTTAGACAATAATATTTTATCACTGATTGTAGGCGAATTTAATGAAAATTTGAAACAATTAGAAAAATTAACTCAAGCTACTTTATTTTTTAGAGGTAATTCAATTACAGCAAAAGGAAATTTAAACAGTATTAATAATGTTTCTGAAGCAATCAAATTTTTAATTAATAAATTTCTTTTGACTAATAATATCGAAAAAAGTGATATAATTTTGTCAGTGAACAAAAATTTAAATTCAAGCAATAGTTCAAATGTTCAATCTTTTGCACAATTGATTAAAACACCAAGAAAATCTGTAATAGCAAGATCACAAAAACAATCTGATTATATAAAAGCTTTAAGAGAAAATGAAATTGTAATGGCCCTAGGCCCTGCCGGCACTGGTAAAAGTTTTCTCGCTGTGTCAGTAGCTATTACCTTGCTTATGGAAAAAAAAGTAGAGAGAGTTATACTCTCCAGACCTGCAGTAGAAGCAGGTGAAAAGCTTGGCTTTCTTCCAGGCGACATGAAAGATAAAGTGGACCCATATTTAAGGCCGCTGTACGATGCTTTGTATGAGCTATTTGGTTTTGAAAAAATTGATAAAAAAATTGAAACAGGTGAAATTGAAATTGCACCTTTAGCTTTTATGAGAGGCAGAACTTTAAAAAATTGTTTTGCTATTTTAGATGAGGCTCAAAATGCCACTGAAACGCAAATAAAAATGTTTTTAACTAGAATAGGTGAAAATTCTAAACTAGTAGTTAATGGAGACCCAACTCAAGTAGACCTTATAAACAAATCTCACTCAGGGCTAACAAAATCTAAAAATATTTTAAGCAATGTGAAGGAAATAAAAATTGTTGAGTTTGATCATAAAGATGTGGTGAGACATCCTCTTGTTTCAAAAATAATTAAAGCCTACCAAAAAAAAACAGATGATCAAAGCTGATGTATTAGTTGCAAATAAAAATTGGAAAAAATATATTAGAGATCCCAACATATATATAAATAAAAAACTTAAAAAAATAGATAAGAAGTTGAGTATATTTAAAAAAAACCATTTTAAATTTACAATTCTTCTTTCAGGAGACAACGAAGTTAAAAAACTGAATAATAATTTTAGAAAAAAAAATAAATCAACAGATATATTGTCCTTTCCATCTCAAGAAAAACCTTTTTTAAATGTGCTGATGAAAAAAAATAAAACTCAAATATATTTAGGTGACATAATAATTAATTTAAACAAGGTAACATCAAAAATCAAAGGTGAAGATTTTTTTCCAAACTTTGATAAAATTTGGATTCATGGGTTAGCTCACTTATTAGGGTATCGGCATAAATCAAATCGTGATTATTCTATAATGACAACATTAGAAAATAAGCTAATTAAATCTTCAAAATAATATGATTTTAAATTTTTTCAATAGTAGATTTTTTTTAGTTTTTTTATTTCCATTTATTTTAGGAACATTAACGGTCTTTAGTTTTCAACCATTTAACTTGAGCTATATAAATTTTGCTATTATTCCTATTTTATTCTTACTTACAACTTATGTACAAAAAAGATCTAAAAATACTTTCAGGAAAAAACCTTATTTATTAAATTTATTTTTAATTGGATATTTATTTGGTGTTGGTTTTTTTTTAACCGGCACTCATTGGATATCCCATTCACTTACTTTTGATGATAATTTTAAATTTTTAATTCCAGTTGCTATAATTGGTTTACCAATCTTCCTTGGTGTTTTCTTTGGTATAGCAAATTTATTAGCCGGACCTTTTTTACAAAATAATTTTGTATCTATTTTGTTGTTTTCAAGTTCCTACGCTTTAATGGACTATTTGAGAGCAAAAATTTTATCTGGTTTTCCCTGGAATGCGTGGGCTTACACTTGGTCCTGGAAACCAGAAATACTTCAACCCTTATTTTATTTTGGTTTTCATCCATTTAATTTACTTTGCATTATTGTTTACTGTTCACCGCTTTTATTAATATTTAAAAAAAAAGTTAATTTTATTTTATTCTTTTTGATTAGTTTAATTTTTTTCTTAAATTATATCTACGGATCTTCAGTAATTAAAAAAAATGATGAAAATTTAATTAACTTAAAACTTAATTCTACAAATTCAATTTATACTAAAATTATTTCTCCTAATTTTGACTTAAAATACAACCTATCTAATTTTGATTTGAGCAAAAATATATCAAGCCTAATAAGATACAGTGAACCTGAGGCTAATAAAAAAACTCTTTTTGTTTGGCCCGAAGGAAGTTTCACCGGTTTTAATTTTGAACAAATTAAAGAATATAAAAACTTATTTGAAGACTCATTCTCAGAAAATCACTTAATATTATTTGGGTCTAATACAGCTCAAAAAAACTTAAATAAACTTGAAATATTTAATAGTCTAATAATTGTTAATAATAAATTAGATATTATTTTTCAATATAACAAAATTAAGTTGGTGCCTTTTGGTGAATTTTTACCTCTAGAAAATATTTTAAGCAAACTTGGCATGAAAAAGATTACAGAGGGTCATGGTTCATTTTCGAGAGGTATTAATAAAGATATTTTTACACTAGATAACCTAAAATTGTTGCCATTAATTTGTTATGAAATAATATTTCCCGAATTAAATAAAAACGAGAAAAACTTGATTGTTAATATTTCAGAAGACGCATGGTTTGGTGACACTGTAGGGCCTAGCCAACACTTTGCCAAAGCTATTTTTAGAGCAATAGAAAGCAATGTTTATTTAGCAAGATCAGCAAATAAAGGTTTTAGCGCTTTTATAGACAACAAAGGGATAATAAAAAAAGTTTTAAGACCAAGTGAAAGGGGCGTTATCGAGCTTAATGTACCAATTATAAACAATTCAAAAAAAAAATATAAAATTGATTTGATCTTTTTTGTTCTTTTATTTACATGTGTTTTTGCTTTTAGTCTTTTAAGAAAAAATGAAAAAAAATAATTATTTATTTACTAGTGAATCTGTTTCTGAGGGTCATCCAGACAAAGTCTGCGATAGAATTTCCGATATGGTTGTTGACTCTTATTTATCTAGAGATCCTTTTTCAAGAGTTGCCTGTGAAACCTTAACAACAACAAATAAAGTCATTTTAGCAGGAGAAATTCGAGGACCGGTAATTAAAAAAGAGGAAATAATTCAAAAGGTTAGAGATTGTATTAAAGATATAGGCTACGACCAAGATGGATTTAGCTGGAAAGAACAAACTAGTGTCGAATCTTATTTGCACTCTCAGTCTTCAGATATAGCGATGGGTGTCGATTCAAAAGATAATAAAGATGAAGGAGCTGGAGACCAAGGTATTATGTTTGGGTATGCCTGCAATGAAACAGAAGATTTAATGCCAGCACCAATTGATTATTCACATAAAATATTAAGATTAATGGCAGAGGATAGAAAGAAAGGTCTCTTAAAAGGAATAGAACCAGACTCTAAGAGTCAAGTTACAATGTATTATGAAAACGATGAGCCAAACAAAGTTACTTCGGTTGTTATTTCAACACAACATTCTAAAGATCTAAACCAAGAAGAGGTTAAAAAACTTATTTATCCATATATTAAAAGATCTATACCAGAAAATTTATTGAAAGAGTTGGATGAAAAAGAAGTTTATATTAATCCGACAGGTCAATTTATAATTGGTGGTCCAGACGGTGACACAGGTTTAACTGGAAGAAAAATTATTGTTGATACTTATGGTGGAGCAGCACCTCATGGTGGTGGAGCTTTCTCAGGAAAAGATCCTACTAAAGTAGACAGATCAGCAGCATATGTTTCGAGATACTTAGCAAAAAATATTGTAGGTGCTGGAGTATCAGAAAAATGTTTAATCCAACTTGCTTATGCTATCGGTGTTTCTAAACCACTTTCTATTTATGTAAAATTAGCAGAAAAAGACGAAGAAAAAACAGAAGATATAAAAAAACGAATAGAAAAAAATTTTGATTTGTCTCCAAGAGGGATTCGAGAATTATTGGGTTTGAACAAACCTATTTACGAAGTTACATCGGCCTACGGTCATTTTGGCAGAAAGCCGACAAATAAAGGTGAATTTTCTTGGGAAAAAACTGATCAAATTAGTATTTTTAAAATGTAACCTTGAAAAAGCCTTAAATTTTCATTAAGTATATTTAAAATTAGATGTTTACAAAATGGGCTTAAGCCCATTTTTTTTTGGAGCAAACAAAAAAAGGAAAAAATGTTAAATAGAGGATTAGATAAAGTAGAATTATTAAGAATAGTAGAAGCGGTAGCTAACGAGAAATCTATAGATAAAGAAATAGTCCTAGAGTCGATGGAAAGCGCCATACAGAAAGCGGCTTTAACAAAATTTGGATCTGAAAATAATATTCGAGTTATTATAGACCGATTAAGTGGCGAAATTAAAATTCAAAAAGTGCTTGATATTGTAGAAACAATCGAAGACACAAGTAAACAAATCATTTTAAACGATGCACAATCCTTAGGCAAAGAGAATAAAGATCTTAAGGTTGGAGATCAAATATTTGAAGATTTACCCCAAATAGATTTTGGAAGAATAGCAGCTCAAAGCGCTAAGCAAGTTATTAGTCTAAGAGTCAAGGAGGCTGAAAAAAATAGACAGTTCGAAGATTTTATTGAGAAACAAGGTGACATTTTGAGCGGAATTATTAAAAGATTAGAATATGGAAATGTAATAGTAGATTTGGGAAAAGCAGAAGGAGTAATTAAAAAAGATGAACTTATTCCAAGAGAAATATTAAAGACAGGCGATCGAGTAAAAGCTTATTGTTATGAAGTCAAAAAAGAACTTAAGGGACATCAAATATTTTTATCACGAGCACATCCTCAGTTTTTGGCTAAATTATTTTTTCAAGAAGTGCCAGAGATTTACGAAGGTATAATAGAAATAAAAGCTGTTGCAAGAGATCCTGGGAGCAGAGCTAAAATTTGTGTTCTTTCTAAAGAAAGTTCTATTGATCCTGTGGGTGCTTGTGTAGGTATGCGAGGAAGTCGAGTTCAGGCTATAGTTAATGAATTGCATGGTGAAAAAATTGATATAATAAAGTGGACAGAAGATTTACCGACACTAATTTCTGAATCTTTATCCCCTGCAGAAATTCAGAAAGTATTGATCGACAAAGATAATAAAAGAATCGATGTAATTTTGACTGAAGAAAATTTAAGCAAAGCTATAGGAAGAAGAGGTCAGAACGTTAGACTTGCATCAAAATTAACTAATTATGAAATAGATATTTTAACAGATCAAGAAGACTCTGATAGAAGACAAACAGAGTTTAAAGAAAGAACTGAAAATCTAGTTAAAAGTTTAGAGGTAGATGAAACATTGGGTCAACTTTTAGTTTCAGAGGGGATGCAAAGTATTGAAGAGTTATCTCAGGCAAATCCAGACGATATTGCAAAGATCGAAGGTATAGATGAAGCTACAGCGAGCGAGTTAATCAACAGATCAAAGGACAACTTAATTAAAGAAAAAGCAGAGATATCAAAAAGATTAAAAGAACTAGGTGTAGAAGATGCTTTGGCTAACTTACAGGGTATTACACAGGGCATGCTAGTTTTGCTTGGGCAAAGAAACATAAAAAAATTGAGTGATTTTGCCGATCTTTCTTCTGATGAATTGATAGGTGGTTTTGATGAAATTAAAGGAAAAAAAATTAGGATAGAAGGATATTTGGAAGAGTTCTCTCTCTCAAGAGAAGAAGCCGATCAGTTGATTATGTCCGCGAGGGAGATAGTATTTAAATAAAAAATTTATGGAAGATCAAAAGAAGAAAAAAAAAACCTTAACTATTTCAACAAACTCATCTAAAAAGATTGATCTTTCTTCCCTTTCAAGTGATGGAAAAAAAACTTTTTCTATTGAAAAAAAAACTCCTTTTAAAGGTTCAAGAGACAATAAGTTAAACACTAAAACTGGAACTTTTAAGAAAGTAGAGCCTGCAAAAAAAACAGTTGTTAGAAAATTTATTGAACAGCAAGCAACAAAAAATTTTATTAAAAAAGATGAAAAAGCCCCCTCTAAAGCAAAACTGAAGATTGATCCATCATCTTTAAAAAGAGATTTTAAACTTACAGTTTCAAGAGCAATGAATGTTGAAGAAGTAGAAATAAAACAAAGAAGTTTAGCATCTGTAAAAAGAGCTAGGTTAAAAGAAAAAAAATCAGGAACCACAGATGAAAAAAAAGAAGCGATAAAAGTAATTAAGGATGTCAATGTTCCTGAACAAATTACAATTCAAGAACTTTCAAATCGTATGGCAGAAAGATCTTCAGATATTATTAAATTTTTATTTAATATGAAGGTTGTTGCAACCATAAATCATATTATTGATAAAGACACAGCGGAATATATTGTAAAAGAATTTGGACACAACCCAATTGTCGAAACTACACCAGGCTTAGAGATAAGAAAAAAGAAAAATCAATTAGAAGGAAAAATAGGAAAAAGATCACCAGTAGTAACTATAATGGGCCATGTAGATCATGGTAAAACATCTTTGCTTGATGCCTTGAGAAATGCCAACGTAGTTTCTGGCGAACACGGGGGAATCACTCAACACATTGGAGCGTATCAAGTTAAAACTGAAAAAAACGAAACTATAACTTTTATTGATACTCCTGGTCACGCTGCATTTACAGAGATGAGAGCTCGTGGCTCTAAGATTACAGATATCGTTGTTTTAGTTGTTGCTGCTAATGATGGCATAATGCCTCAAACAATCGAGGCAATACAACACTCTAAAGCAGCCAAAGTCCCAATTATAGTAGCTATAAATAAGTGTGATCTACCAGACAAAAATATCACTAAAATTAAAAATGATTTAATGAAGTACGAGTTAATAGCCGAAGATTTTAGTGGAGATACGTTATTTGTAGAAGTTTCAGCTACACAAAAAACTAATCTAGATAAATTAAAGGAGAGTATTTCTCTTCAGTCCGAAATACTTGATCTCTCAGCTTCTTTCAGCGGATCTGCAACAGGTGTCGTAATAGAGTCTAAAATAGACAAAGGAAAAGGTCCTGTCTCAACAATACTAATAACTAATGGCATATTAAAAAAAGCAGACTATTTTGTTTGTGGTAACACTTTTGGAAAAATTAGAGCGATGATAAACCATGAAGGTAAATTAATAGATGAAGCCTCCCCCTCTATGCCTGTTGAAATTCTTGGAATGAATGAGTCAGCCTTTGCCGGAGCAGAATTTGTAGTTACAGAAAACGAAGATAAGGCTAGAGAAATTGCAGAATTTAGTAAAAACAGTTCAGTCTTAGTAAAACCTGCCATTCAAGACAAGACATCAATTTTCCAGAACCAGAACACCAAAGAAGAACTAGATATAATTATTAAATCAGATGTTCAAGGTTCAAGTGAAGCATTAAAAAATGCTATAAATAAAATTGAACACCCTGAAGTAAAGGCAAATATTATTTTAGCTGATATAGGAATGATCAATGAGTCAGATGTTTCTTTAGCTAAGGCTTCAAACGCTATTTTGATTGGCTTTAACGTAAAACCAAACAATCAAGCCAAAAAATTAGCTGAACAACAACACGTAGTAATTAAATATTTTAATATAATTTATGAAGTATTAGAATCGATTGAGAAAAGTTTATCAGGTTTATTAGAACCAGAGGTAAAAGAAACAATTATTGGATCAGCAGAAATTTTAAAAGTTTTTAAAGTTTCTGACGCAGGTAAAATAGCAGGTTCTAAAGTAACAGAAGGTGAAATAAAAAATAAAGCTAAAGCTAGGTTAATAAGAGATGGAGCTGTTGTTTATACTGGTGAAATCTCAAGTATTTTTAGAGAAAAAAATCAAGTGAAAGAGGTTAAGAACGGTTTAGAGTGTGGAATAAGTCTTAAAGATTTTATAGATTTTAAAGAAAAAGATATAATCGAGGCTTATCTCTCTGAAAAAATAGATAGGCAAATATAATGGGAAAAGGTAGAGCAGCACCTGTATATTCACAGAGACAACTACGCGTAGGTGAATTAATCAAACAAAGTCTCGGAGAAATCTTTATAAGGAATGAAGCAAAAATTTTGGCTTTGAATACTAATGTAATTACAGTAACTGAGGTAAAAATGACGCCAGACCTTAAATCTGCAAGAGTATACGTGATACCGCTTGGAGGTGTAGAGTCTAAAAAAACAGTAAGTATCTTGACGGAGTTCTCACATCTTGTTAGAAAAGCACTATCAAAAAAACTTGATATAAAGTTTCTTCCTAGACTAGCATTTGTAGAAGATAATTCATTCGAATATGCTGAAAAGATAGAGAGATTAATTAACACAAACAAAGAAAATGAAACAGAAAAAAAAAGAAACAATTAAATCACTTGCAGTACATGCAAAAGACGTGGGCTCATCAGAAGTTCAAGTTGGTCTATTAACCGATAAAATAATAAGGCTATCAGAGCACTTCAAAAAATTTAAAAAAGATAAGCATTCTACAATGGGTTTAACAAAATCAGTTAACAGAAGAAAAAAACTTTTAGCCTATTTAAAAAAAACAAATTCAGATTCATATAATAAAGTAATTAAACAATTAAATTTAAGGAAATAATGTTCAAAATACACAAAGAAGAAATAGAAATTAATGGAAAAAAAATAACACTAGAAACAGGCAAAATAGCAAGACAAGCTGATGGAGCAATAATAGCTACGTGTGGTGAAACAGTAGTAATAGCAACAGTAGTAGGAGCAAAAAAACTTAGAGATGGTCAAGATTATTTTCCACTATCTGTAAATTACCAAGAAAAATATTATGCAGCAGGAAAAATTCCAGGTGGATATTTTAAAAGAGAAGCTAGACCAACTGAATCCGAACAATTAATTTCAAGATTGATAGACAGACCAATACGACCCTTGTTTCCTTCAAGTTTTATGAATGAAGTTCAGCTACTTCCAACAGTTTTGTCTTATGATGGAGAAAATCAGGCAGATATACTTTCAATTATTGCATCTTCTGCTGCATTAGCTATTTCAGGATTACCGTTTGGAGGTCCAATCGCTGCAACTAGAGTTGGATTTATAGATGGTAAGTATCTGTTAAACCCATCCCCAAAAGAATTAGAAGAATCAGAACTAGACCTTGTTGTTGCTGGAACAAAAGAAGCAGTTTTAATGGTTGAGTCAGAGACCTCAGGATTAACAGAAAAAGTAATGTTAGATGCAGTTAAGTTTGGACACGAAAATTTTGTACCAATTATTAAAGCTATAGAAAATTTAGCAAAAAAAGCTGGTAAACCCAAGTGGGAAATTGAAGTTCCAGATCATTCAGCAGTTAAAGCAAAAATTACTAAATCTTTAGAGGCAGATCTTAGAAAAGCATTTAAAGAAATAGACAAAAAAAAAAGATCTACTGCAATTTCAGAAGCAGAAACAAAATGTAAAGAAATGTTTATTGAAGACGAAAATGTTAGTGAAAACCAAGCAATGGCTCAATTAAAATCACTAGAGAAAGATATTGTTAGAACTGCAATTCTAAAAGATAAGAAAAGAATTGATGGAAGAGGTCTAGCCGATGTTAGGCAAATTAAGTGTGAAGTTGGAGTCTTACCTAGAACTCACGGTTCCGCTTTATTTACGAGAGGTGAAACCCAAGCTTTAGTGGTAACAACACTCGGAATGTCAGATGACGAACAAAGAGTTGAAAGCTTAAACGGCATGCAAAGAAATAGATTTATGCTTCACTATAACTTTCCGCCATTTTCGGTAGGAGAATGTGGAAGAATAGGAACTGGTAGAAGAGAAGTAGGACATGGAAAATTAGCATGGAGAGCAATAAATTCATCTTTACCAAAGCCAGAAAACTTTCCTTATACGTTGAGAGTTGTATCTGAAATTACAGAATCAAATGGTTCTTCTTCAATGGCTACTGTTTGTGGAACTTCACTAGCTCTTATGGACGCTGGTGTGCCTATGAAAGAACCAGTAGCAGGCATAGCTATGGGTTTAATTAAAGAAGGAAAAGACTTTTCAGTATTGTCAGACATTTTAGGAGACGAAGATCACTTAGGAGATATGGACTTTAAGGTGGCAGGAACTAAAAGCGGTATAACGTCTCTTCAAATGGATATTAAAATTGAAGGCATAACATTTGAAATAATGGAAAAAGCTTTAGACCAAGCAAAAGATGGAAGAGAACATATATTAGGAGAAATGGATAAAGCTTTAAAAGTATCAAGAACAGAATTTTCTAAACATACGCCAAAAATGGAAATTGTTACGGTAGATAAAAAAGATATAGCAACAGTTATAGGAAAAGGTGGCGCTACTATTAGAGAGATTGTAGAAAAATCAGGAGCTAAAGTAGATGTAAAAGATACTGGAGAAGTAACAGTAGCGGCTCCAGATGAGGAATCTAGAAAAATTGCAATAGATATTATTAAAAGCTTAGTAGCAAAAGCTGAAGTAGGAAAAATTTATAAAGGTAAAGTTGTCAAAGTAATGGAATTCGGTGCATTTGTTAACTTCTTGGGCAAACAGGACGGTTTAGTTCACATATCTGAACTTGCGGCAAAAAGAGTCGAAAAAGTTGGCGATGTTGTAAAAGAAGGTGATGAAGTTTCTGTAAAAGTTCTAGGATTTGATCGAGGTAAGGTTAAACTATCTATCAAACAAGCTGTATAATTAACTTTTAATATTTTTTGGGTCTGGCATCCCAACTTTATTATATCCAGCATCTACATAGTGAATCTCACCTGTAACACCTGCAGCAAGCTCACTCATTAAATATAAAGCAGAATTTCCAACATCGTGAATATCAACATTTCTTTTTAAAAAAGAATGATCTTCATTCCATTTATAAAGGAATTTTGCATCTCCAATTGCAGAGGCTGCAAGTGTTTTAATTGGTCCAGCACTAATTGCGTTTACTCTAATACCTTTAGTACCAAGATCTCTTGCTAAGTATTTTACACTTGCTTCAAGGGCTGACTTACAGACACCCATAACATTATAATTAGGAATAGCTTTTGTAGACTCATAAGTTAAAGTTAGCATGCTGCCACCTTCTTTCATTATTTTTGAAGCTTCTTTGGCTACCTCTGTAAAAGAGAAACAAGAAATTAACATACTTTTTAAAAAGTTGTCTCTTGAAGTATTTAGATATTCTCCTGATAGTTCAGATTTGTCTGAGAAAGCAACTGCATGCACGACAAAATCTAATTGTCCCCATTTTGCTTTAATATCTTCAAAGAGTTTTATCGTTTCATCTTTGTTTTCAACATTGCAACTAAGGGTCAAGTCTGAGTTTAAAGACTTAGCAAGCGGTATAACTCTTTTTTTTAGAGCATCGCCTAAATACGTAAAAGCTAATTCAGCACCTGCGCCGGCTAATTTTTGAGAAATACCCCAGGCAATAGATCTTTCATTTGCCACACCCATAATCAATCCTTTTTTACCTTTCATCAAGCTCATATATTAAATTTTTTCAAAAATTAAAGTTGCATTAGTACCACCAAAGCCAAAACTATTGGACATAACAGAATTTAGCGTTATATTTTTTTCTACTTTTGTAACAATAGGAAATTTTTTTGCCTCATCATCCATTTCATTAATGTTTGCGGATGCTGCTATAAAATTATTTTTCATCATAATTAAACAATAAATCGCTTCATGGACTGAAGCTGCCCCAAGTGGATGTCCAGACAAAGATTTAGTAGAACTAATTTTTGGAATATCATCTTTAAAAGTTTTACCAACTGCTCCCAATTCTGTAATATCACCAACTGGAGTCGAGGTTCCATGAGTATTGATATAATCAATTTTATTTCTTGAAGTATATAACGCCATGTTCATACATCTTAACGCGCCTTCACCAGATGGAGCTACCATATCGTAGCCATCAGATGTTGCTCCATAACCTGTGACTTCTGCATATATTTTTGCCCCACGTGCTTTTGCATGTTCATAATCTTCTAGCACCAAGACACCTCCGCCACCAGCTATAACAAAACCATCTCGAGTTTTATCATAAGGTCTAGATGCTCTATCCGGAGTGTCATTATATTTAGAAGATAAAGCTGTCATAGCATCAAACATAGCGGTCATAGCCCAGTGGAGCTCATCGCTACCACCAGCAAACATAATCTTTTGTTTACCTGATTGAATTAACTCAACAGCATTGCCAATACAGTGACCAGAAGTTGCACAGGCAGAACTTATAGAATAATTTACGCCTTTAATTTTAAAAGGAACTGCAAGAGTCGCAGAAGCTGTACTAGCCATTGTTCTTGGAACTATAAATGGACCCATTAGTTTGGGAGTTTTAGCTCTAGTTCTATCAACCGCTAAAACAAGATTTTCTATAGAAGGCCCACCTGATCCCATCACAATGCCTGTTGAATTATTACTTATGTCTTTTTCTTCTAAGCCTGAATCTTTAATAGCTTCCTTCATAGAAATATAATTATAAGCAGAACCAGCACCCATAAATCTAATGATTTTTCTATCAATGTAGTCTTCAAGTTTTATTTTAGGTTTTCCATGAACATTACTTTTTAAATTATGCTCTTTATATTCCTCACAATAAGAAATTCCCGATTTTGAATTTAACAATGATTGATAAACTTCTTCTTGGTTATTTCCAAGGCAAGAAACAACACCAATTCCTGTAACAACTACTCGTTTCATTATTTAAACACTCCTACTTTTAAATTTGTAGCTCTATAAATTATTTTACCATCAGCACTTAAAATTCCATCAGCTAATCCAACTGAAGTTCCTTCTTTTCTTAGAATTCTTTTTATATTAATCTCATAGGTAGCAAGTTTTATTGTCTTTAAAACTTCTCCGGTAAATTTAACTTCATTTACTCCCAAGGCTCTTCCTTTACCAGGATCACCAAGCCATCCTAAATAAAAGCCAACTAGTTGCCACATAGCATCAAGTCCTAAACAACCAGGCATAACTGGATCATCTTTAAAATGACAACTAAAAAACCACATATTTTTTTTAATGTCTAGTTCTGCTTTTATACAACCTTTTTTATAGAGGCCTCCATCACTTGTAATCTCAGAAATACGATCAAACATTAACATTGGTGGCAGAGGTAATTTAGCGTTACCCGCACCAAAGAGTTTACCATTACCGCATTCTATTAAATCATTATAATTATAACTATTTTTTTGCATATTTTGATAATATTTACTTGATATACATATTAATTATATATTAATAAAGCAAACGAGAGACAAAAAATCACAGTTATTTAGATAATAATTAGTGTAAATAGTTGAAAACATATGGGTAGCATTAGCTTTGAAGATTTTTATAAAGTACCAGATCTGAATTTTGATATATCAAGATTGAGAAAAGACCTGGAGCTTGTGCTAAAGAAAAAAAAATTTGACACACCTGGTGTTTCTAATTTTGGCGCTATATCTCTAAATCAAATCCCAAATGACGAAAATTCAATTACAGGAAATAATATTAGAGGAGTGTATTGGACTAAACCTGATGAGACAGGAAAAGAAGTTGTAAGAGATGTGGGCATAGACGAAACAAAATATACTCAGTTAGTTCCAGAATTTGAAAATACTTATTTTGCTGAAGTTTATGAAACTTTAAAAAAAAATTTTAAAATTGGAAGAATTAGAATCTTATTAAAGCAGCCAAGATCAAGTTTAAGCTGGCACAGAGATCCTGAACCAAGATTACATATTCCGATCATTACAAATCCTGGATGTATGATGGTGATAGAAAATATTGCAAAACATTTACCTGCAGACGGGTCTGTTACAATAACCAATAATACAAAGTACCATAACTTTTTTAATGGTGGAGAACAGGATCGTATTCATTTAGTTGCTTGTATGCTAGAAGATCGGTTTAATTAAAGATTCCCCCACAAGCTTTGTCTTTTTACCCAGCCAGAATATTTTTCAACTTTAATCTTACACCAATTGTTTTTACATTTAGATATTAAACAAAGACGACCTTTTTCGAGAATTACTAAAGGCTTTGAGAATGTAGTAGAATTTTTAAACATCACAACCTGGTCATCTGAAACCAAAGCAGCTTTTTTTTGAGATAATTGCGACACATGTATCCAGCCAGTATTATTTTCATGATCTTTTATTTTTCTGTAATTATCAGATCTATCTTGAACTAAAACAGGAAGGTATTTTTTTTTATAAAAAATTTTTATTGGATAGTTTTTAGCAGGACCTTGTCTTAAGTTTACTTTATCATATTTTAAAATTGAAAAATATTCTTCAGCAGATAAAAAATTAACTGAAGTCATTATTAAAAAAAAGACTAAAAGAATTTTTTTGATCATCTTTTTTTACAATCCACAATACAGTCTGCGTTTCTAGTAAGCATGATTTTTCTGAAATTTAAATTGAGTGTATTAAAAACTATCATTTTTCCAACTAATTCATTTTTTTTATGTAAAATAGCTTTTACAACTTCGTTTGCCTGAAGGGTGCCCGCAATACCAGCAACAGTTGGCAAAATGCCTTCAGCATCACATTTGTCTTCGTTCTCAGGAATTTCAGGCATAAAACATCTAAAACAAGGAGCATTTTTAGTAAAATTAAAATTAAATATATGGGCTTCAAATTTACTTATTGCTGCAGAAATTAATATTTTCTTATTTTTTAAACAAAAGTCGTTAAGTAAATATCTCGTAGTAAAATTATCTGAGCAGTCACAAATAATATCATACTTATTTATAATATTTTGAATGTTTTTTTTTACAATCTTTTCCTTATAAGAGTTAATTTTAATATTTTTATTCACTTTTTGCAAAATTTTTTTTGCTTGAATAACTTTAAATTTTCCTATGTCCTTTGTATTAAACAAAATTTGTCTATTTAAATTAGAAAAATCAACTTTATCATGATCAACAATGCCAATATTTTTTATTCCTAGGTTGCTTAAATACAAAGCAAGAGGGCAGCCCAAACCACCCATGCCCACTATCAATATTTTTGATGAAGAAATTTTTTTTTGACCTAAAATACCAACTTGTTTTAGTATTATCTGTTTTGAATATCGTAATAGATCATCATTACTTATTTTCATAATTAGTACTATTTAGTACCAGTAGAGCCAAAACCACCTGCACCACGCTTTGTATTGGATAGCTCTCTAACTTCTTCTAATTCAGCTTGAATAACAGGACAAACTACTATCTGAGCTATCCTATCTCCATTTTCAATAATAAATTTTTCTTTACCATGATTAATTAAGATGATTTTTATTTCACCTCTATAATCAGCATCAATTGTTCCAGGTGTATTTAAAACTGTAATATTTTTTTTTGCAGCTAAACCAGATCTAGGTCTTATTTGTACTTCATAGCCTATCGGAATAGATAATGAAAAGCCTGTTGAAACCAAAACTTTTTCTCCAGGATAAATTATTATTTTTTTTTCAATATATGCAGCAACGTCCATACCTGAGGAACCAGATGTTTCATACTTTGGAATTGATACAGAAGTTGACAGCTTTTTAATTTGTATTTTTGTCATTAATTAAAAATTCATCTATTATTTTTTTGACAATTTTCGAGGCAATGTAGCTTTTCTTATTTTTAGGTAAATTTTCAATTTTTCCATTTTTTTCTATAATCGAAACTTTATTATAATCAACATTAAAGCCCGTCCCTTTTTTTGAAACATCGTTTGCAATAATTATATCGCAATACTTATGATTTAATTTTTTTACAGAGTTTATAACTAAATTTTCTGTCTCAGCCGAAAAGCCAACAAGCATTTTGGGCCTTAATTTATTATTTTTTCCAAGATATTCTAAAATATCTTTATTTTTTTTTAGCTCTAAACTTCTGAAATTTTTTCTATCTTTTTTTATCTTTTGTTTGCTTTTGTTTTTGGGCTTAAAATCAGATACAGCTGCTGCACAAACAGCTATATCTACTGGCAAGAGATCTTGGACAGCACTCATCATCTCTTCACCACTATTTATTCTTCTTACCTGAATATCTTTTGAATAATTTAAAGAAGTAGGCCCAGCCACTAAAGTAGTTTTTACTCCTAGCTTTGATAACGCCAAAGCTATTTCATATCCTTGTTTACCACTCGACTCATTAGAAATATATCTAATGGGATCGATATATTCTCGTGTTGGACCTGTAGTAACTAAAGCACTAATTTTTTTTACTTTTACTAAATCTTTATTCTTAAAATATTCTTTGATATAAGAAAAAATTTGACGTGGACTTGACATTTTACCTTCTCCATATTCGCCACAGGCCATTTCACCATTTATTGGACCAATAAATTTATATCCATAGTCTAGTAAATTTTTTAAATTATTTTGTGTTGCCTTATGAAGCCACATCCTAACGTTCATTGCTGGAACTAATACAACATCTTTATTAGAAGCAAGAATAACAGTAGTAGCAAGGTCCTCTGCTTTACCAGCACTTAATTTTGTCATCATATTTGCCGTTGTAGGTAAAACTAGAATTATATCGGCCCAACGAGATAAAGAAATATGATCTATTTCTTTCTCGTTATTTACATCAAATATATCTTCAAAAACTTTATTATTTGACAAAGATGTTATGGATAAAGAAGTGACAAATTTTTTACCACTCTTTGTAAGTATTGTTTTTACCTCTACGTTGTTTTTGACTAACAACCTGACAAGGTCTAAAGCTTTATAAGCAGATATTCCACCACCAATTACTAACAGCACTTTTTTATTTTGAACTGACATTGAGATAATTAAAATACTAATAAAACAGCAATTACAATACCTAAAAAACTAATGAGGATATTATTTCTCAAGCTTTTTAACCTCATCTCTTCGATTTCTAAACCTTTATTATTTTTTAAGCCTATATTTAATTTACCCTCCGCTATTAGCTGTAGAGCGTAATTTGCCTTATCCATAAAACTGGGGAAGTCAGGTATTCTTTTTAAAATTTCAGAAGAAGTATTGATAGCTGTGTCGATAGTCGCTTTAGGACTTTTTACACTTTTAATCCAATCTTCCAATACAGGTCTAGAAATTTCCCAAATATTGGTTTCAGGGTAGAGTTGCCTCGCAACACCTTCTACGGTTACCATAGTTTTCTGAAGCAATAAAAGAGGTGTTTGCGTTGGCATGTTAAATTTTTCCGTAATTTCAAAAAGTTGAGCTAACAAGTTTCCACCTGAAATATCCTTAATGGATTGGCCAAAAATTGGCTCTCCAACAGATCTTAAAGCTTGCGCAAATTCTTCTTTAGATGCATTTTGCGGAACTAAACCTGCTTCAAAATGAACATCAGCAACTTTTATATAATCTCTTTTGATAAATCCGTACAAAATTTCTGCTAAATACTTTCTGTTATTCTTATCTAATCTACCCATAATTCCAAAATCAACAGGAATAATATTACCTGTTAAGTCTACAAATAAATTTCCTTGATGCATATCTCCGTGGAAAAAACCATCTCTTACTGCCTGTTTAAGGAAATGTTGTATTAAATTTTCTGAGAGTTTTTTTAAATCTACACCAGATTTTTTTAATAGATTATATTCTCTTATTGATATCCCATCAACTTTATCTAAAGTAAGAACTTTTCTAGAGGTGTAGTTCCAATAAATTTTTGGAACATTAAATCCTTTATCATATCTTGTGTTTTCGTATAATTCATTGGCAGCAGCAGCTTCAAATCTTAAATCCATTTCAATATTAGTTATCTCTCTTAATAAATGAACAACTTCTAATAATTTAAGTCTTTTTGTTTTCGAAAATATGCTTTCAACAATGTAGGCAAATAACATTAATGCATCTAGCTCTTCATTAAACTTTTTCTCAATATCAGGTCTTAAAATTTTTATTGCTACTTCTTTTTGAACATTATCAATTTTTATTTTTGCTATATGTACTTGAGCGATAGAAGCTGCCGCTATAGGCTCACTTAATTCGAGTATATTTTGATACAAATTTTCGCTAATTTCTTTTTTTAATATTTTCTTAGATTCATATAGTTCAAAAGGAGGTAGCCTGTCCTGTAGTTTGACTAAATCATCAGCTAAGGTTTCTCCTATAATATCAGGTCTAGTAGCTAAAAATTGACCCAGTTTGATAAAAGTAGTGCCCATACCCTCTAATGCATCGCATAGCTTCTGTCCGGGTTTTTTAGATTTATTTATTAACTTTTTTGTTGAACCAATTGAAAGAATATCAAAAAATAATTTTAAAACAAAAGGAACATTATAAATTTCATTAACCGTATCAACAGCCCCTGAAGAACCAAGTTTTCTTCCTATTTTAAATAATTGAAAAATGCTTTTGAACATATTTAGATTTTCCAACCAGAGTGTATAGCAGAAATACCATTAGATAAATTTCTAAATTCAACATTTGAAAATTTATTTTTTTCTAGCAAGTCTACAAGTTCACTTTGGTTATAAAATTTGTCTATACTGCTAATTAAATACTCATAAGGTTCGTCACTACCAACTACAAATTTACCAATTAATGGAATTAACTTAGAATATTTTTGATATAATAAATTTAAAATTTCATTTTTAACCGTAGAAAACTCTAGACAGAAAAAACGTCCACCAGGTTTCAGCACGCGATATGCTTCACCCAAGCACTGGTTTATGTTTGTGACATTTCTTATACCGTAGCTTATTGTATAAAAATCAAATGTATTTTCTTTGAAAGGTAATTTTTCAGCCGAATTTAAATACCATTTGATATTAGTAAAAAATTTTAATTTTTCCTTACCCGTCTCAAACATACCTTTATTAGGCTCTACACAACATAAAATATTCTTATTATCGTTTTTTTTTGAAGTCATTTTTGCTAGATCTCCAGTTCCTGCAGCAACATCAATTATTTTATTGCCAAGTTGCGGATTCATCCAAGTAATAAGATTTTTTTTCCAAAATCTGTGAATACCAAAAGACATTAAATCATTCATCAAATCATAATTTTTATAAACTTTATCAAATACAGAGTTGACTAATTTGGCTTTATCTTGATTATGAATATTCATAGATAAACTATATGCCAGAATTACCTGAAGTTGAAGTTGTTAAAAAGTCACTAGACACTAGGCTTAAAAATTTAACTATAAAAAGAGTTTTTATTAATAATGATAAACTAAGATATCGAATAGATAAAAAAGAATTTTCTAAAATTAAAAACTTTAAAATTATTTCTGTTACAAGAAGATCTAAATATCTGCTCATTAACCTAGACAAGAATCTAACTATTTTAGCTCATTTAGGAATGACAGGGAAATTCTTTATTCTTGTCAATAATAAAAAACATAAAACAAGTTTTTATTACTCTTTAAAAAAAAACGACTTTAAACATGACCATTTAACTATTTTTCTAAATAAGGGGCTTAAATTAATTTATAATGATGTAAGAAAGTTTGGTTTCATAAAATTATTTCAAAGTAAAAATATTTATAAATGCGATCATTTAAAATTATTAGGACCTGAACCCTTAACTACAGATTTTAATATAAAATATATTAGTAATTTTTTTTTAAATAAAAAAGTAAAAATAAAAAATATGCTAATGAATCAAAAATTTATTGCAGGTTTAGGCAATATATATTGTAATGAAATATTATTTTTATGTAAAATTATTCCTAGTAGAATTGTTCAAAATATTAATAAAAAAGAATTAATTAGGATAGTGAAGTTTACAAAAGAAATTTTAAAACAATCGATATCTCAAGGAGGTTCTTCCATTAAAGATTTCGCCAGTACTGAGGGACAAAATGGAATTTTTCAACAAAAATTTAATGTTTACAATAGGGAAAATAGAAAATGTAAAACAAAAAAGTGTTTAGGTGTAATAAAGAAGACCTATACCTCTGGCCGTTCGTCATTTTTTTGCCCTAGATGTCAAAAATAATTGAAGTTGACCCCTATATTTTAAAGGGATATACATCATCAAAATTATGCCAAATACAGCTTCAGCTATTAGAAGAGTAAGAAGAGTAGTTAAACAAACTGCAGTTAATCGCCTTAGAAAAAGTAAATACCGAAGTGCAGTTAAAAAAATGGAAGATTTAATAAAAAAAGGTGAAAAAGCAAAAATAAAGAGCTTTTTCTCTGAATTTCAATCTATTTTAATGCAAGTATCCAAAACAGGAACAGTAAACAGGAATACAGCGTCAAGAAAAATCTCAAAAATCTCAAAAAAAATTTCTAATTAAATTTACAATTCAACCTCCAATTAATTTTATAACAATAACACTTCATAGTTGTCTATTCATTTAAGTATTGCCTACATTTAGTTTTTTTTAGAAAAATTTTCTAGATGTAGAACTTTAAATTTATAGTTGTAATAGGTTTAAGTTTAACACTAAAATTTTGACTAAAAAAATTAATTTAATTTTATCTACTGAGTAAAAATACAACCTAAGTTGAATTATTTTTTATTTTTTAAAAAAATTTCTTGTAATTAGTTGATAGAAAAAATAGATGTTAGTTCTTAAAATAATTTACATGGAAAAAAAATCTATAAATTCACAAGAAATTTTTGCTTCTGAAGAAGAAAAACTTTTAGTATGGGAAAATATTCAAGCTTCATTTGAAAAAAATTTTGGTGCAGAAGTATATTCAAGTTGGTTAAAAAATATTTCTTTACTCAAAGAATATAATGACTATCTTGTTTTAGGTGTCCCTACTAGATTTTTTAGAGATTGGATAGTATCTAGATATCTAGATAAAATTTTAGCTTTACTAAAAACATTTAAAAACAGCATTAACAGAGTTGAGTTTAAGATATCAGATGAACATAAAATTAATTCTATCGATGTTTTTAAAGTTGAAGATTTTAATAAGGTCACTGAAATTAAAGATTCAATATTAAATTATAATAGGCTCAATCCTAATTTAAATTTTGATAATTTTGTTTCTGGGTCAAGTAATGAAATTGCATTGTCTTCTTCTAAAAAAGTCTGTGAACAAACTTCTAGATACAATCCGCTCTACATATACGGAGGAGTTGGACTAGGTAAAACGCACCTTTTAAATGCTATAGGCTTAGAACTAGAAAAAAAGACTAATGTTATGTTTATTTCAGCAGAGAGATTTATGTATCATTTCATTAAATCAATAAAAAAAAATGATATGGTCAACTTTAAAGACTTTTTTAGAAAATCGTCAGTATTCATTATTGATGACATTCAATTTATTAGAGGTAAAGAAGGTTTGCAGGAAGAATTTTTTCATACATTTAATAGTCTGATTGATAAAAGCTCACAGGTAATTATTTCAGCAGATAGAGCGCCCATGAAGCTGGACAGGGTTCAAGAAAGAATTAAGTCGCGTTTAGCAGGTGGCCTTGTGGTTGATATTGATACACCAGATTTAGATTTAAAGGTTAAAATCATAAAAGAGCGCTTAGAAGATATTCAGAATGAATTCAAAGAAAGCAGTAACATAAGTGAGGAAGTTATTAATTTCATAGCTGCTGAAAGCAAAACTAATGTAAGAGAGCTAATAGGTGTTTTAAATAGAGTAATTACCTTTAGCAGAATACACAACAAAACATTAACTATTAGTGATTGTAAAAATATTCTCAAGGATGTGTTTAATCAAGCTAAAATCATTACAGTAGATAAAATACAAAACACAGTAGCGAATTTTTTTAATATCCCACTAGCTGAAATGTTGTCTCAAAGAAGATCTAGACCATTAGCTAGACCTAGGCAAATTGCAATGTATTTAGCAAAAAAAATAACAACTAGATCTTTACCAGAGATCGGTAGACGTTTTGCAAATAGAGACCACACGACAGTAATTCATGCGGTTAAAACAATAACAAGACTTTCTGAAAAAGATGGTGAAATGAAAAAAAATATTGAGCAACTACGAAGCCAACTATTGGAAGATTAAAGTGGATGCAATTTGTAATTAAAAGAGACGCATTATTAAAATCATTAACACTCGTTCAAGGTATTATAGAAAAAAAAAATACACTTCCTATTTTATCTAATGTTTTATTAGATGCTAAAGACGGCAAACTTTCAATAATTGCAACTGATCTAGATCTAGTATTTTATGATGAAATCAATGAAATTCAAATTAATAAAGAGGGAGCCACAACAACATCTGCAGCAATTTTATACGATATTCTTAGAAAAATATCAGGCAACTCAGATATAAAATTTGATTTAAAAAGTGAAAATAAATTAAATTTAATAACCGATAATTCTGATTTTAATTTATTGTGTTTGCCAATTGTTAATTTTCCGAATTTTACAGATGATTTTGAAAGTGATGAAATTTCATTTAATAAATCTAAATTTCTCGCACTTTTAAATAAAACAAAAATATCTATTTCAAATGATGATACTAGGCATTACCTTAATGGAATATATTTACATCTTACAGAATCTCAAAATAGAACATATTTAACAGGCGTAGCAACAGATAGTCACAGACTATCTTCAAGTAGTGTTGAAATTGATACCGGTAAATCTTTTAATCCAATAATTTTACCAAAAAAAACTGTTTTTCAACTATGTAATTTACTATCAGATACAAATGAAAAACTTTTAGTTCAGACTAGTGAGAGTAAAATTCAATTTAAAATTGGAAAAATAAAACTAATTTCTAAGGTAATAGATGGTAAATTTCCTGACTACAGAAAAGTTGTACCAGCAGATAATGACAAAACTTTAACAGTTGTCTCTTCTGATTTTATTCAAGCAATAGAAAGAGTCATTACAGTTTCTCTAGACAGAAAAGAAGGTGTAAAATTAATACTTGGCAAAGATAATATTAAGTTTTCAGTTAACAGCACTAATTCAGGAGAAGGTAATGAGGTTGTTAAATCAAATTTTACAGGAAAAGAAATGACTGTTAGCTTTAACTCAAAATATCTAACCGACATAGCTTCTGAAGTCGAAGATAAAAATTTAAAAATTAATTTAAAAGATTCTATATCTCCAGTACTTGTTGAAGATATGTCGGATAAAAATAGTTATTACGTTGTAATGCCTATGAAAATCTAATTAAGTATTTTCACGTTATTTTTTTTATATTTTGCTTAAAAACGTTGCCATTATTGATTAATAAAAGGGCAGGCTTGAGGTTCATTTCGTATAAAATCAAAAAAATGATATAAGTTTCAACACAAATCAATATTAAATGCCAAAAAATTTAGAAAAAATACCCTCACAGTCATACAGCGCTGACTCGATTAAAGTTTTAAAAGGTTTAGACGCCGTCAGAAAAAGACCAGGTATGTATATTGGTGACACAGATGACGGGTCTGGTCTTCACCACATGGTTTTTGAAGTTATTGATAACGCTATCGATGAGGCATTAGCAGGGCACTGTAAAAATATTACAATTAGTATGAACAAAGGTGACACTATTACAGTGGAAGACGACGGTCGTGGTATTCCTGTAGATATGCACAAAGGAGAAAAAATGTCAGCAGCAGAAGTGATTATGACACAACTACACGCGGGAGGTAAATTTGACCATGATTCTTATAAAGTCTCAGGGGGTTTACATGGAGTTGGTGTTTCAGTGGTTAACGCTCTCTCTGAAAAATTAGATCTTAATATTTTTAGAGACGGTAAAGAATATTTAATAAGTTTTAAAGATGGAATTTCAATAAAGCCTTTAAGGGAAATAAGTAAAACTAAAAAAACAGGAACCAAAATAACTTTTTTACCATCTAAAGAAATTTTTACTACAACAAAATTTAGTTCAACAATTTTACAAAAAAGAATGAGAGAACTTGCTTTTTTAAACAAAGGTATAAGCATTATCTTAACTGACAATACGAGTTCAAAGCCTAAAGAGTACTTTAACAAGTATGAAGGTGGAATATTAGAGTTTGTTCAATATATAAATAAAAAAAAACCCCAATTAATTAACAAAAATGAAGTTGCTATATTTAAAAAACCAATATTTGTAACTGCAGAAAAAGAAAAAGTGGTTGTCGAATGTGCTTTTGAATGGAACTCAGGTTATTCAGAAGAAGTTTTACCATTTACTAATAATATTCATCAAAAAGATGGAGGCACACATCTTCTTGGGTTTAGAAGCGCCTTAACTAGAGTAATTAATAAATATGCAAATGAAAGAAATTTAATTAAAAAAAATAAAGTTAGTATTTCGGGTGATGATATTAAAGAAGGATTAGTAGCAGTTTTATCTATAAAAATGCCAGATCCAAAATTTTCTTCACAAACTAAAGATAAATTAGTTTCTTCAGAGATAAGACTAATTGTTGAGAGCGTTGTTAATGAAAAAGTTTCTACATGGTTTGATCAGAATCCATCTGTCACTAAAAATATTCTAGAAAAGATAGTCCAAGCAGCAGTAGCAAGAGATGTTGCTAGGAAAGCAAGAGATAGCGTGAGAAGAAAAGGTACCTTCGAGCTTTCTGGTTTACCTGGAAAACTTGCAGATTGCCAAATTTCAAAAAGACAGGGAACCGAGCTATATATAGTTGAAGGAGATTCTGCAGGCGGATCAGCCAAACAGGGAAGATCACGTGAATATCAAGCTGTATTACCTTTACGAGGCAAGATATTGAACACATATGTACGCAATAATTTTAAGCCTAACGGAGTAATCAATGACTACGCCACCAAAGCTTTGGCTAAAATGATGTCATCTAATGAAGTTGTAACCTTAATTAATGCACTAGGCACAGGCTCTAAAGACTTTAATATAGAAAATTTAAGATATGATAAAATTATAATTATGACAGATGCTGATGTAGATGGATCACATATTAGAACATTATTGCTAACTTTTTTTAATAATCATCCTTTTAACGAATTAATTGAAAATGGTCACTTGTATTTAGCACAACCACCATTGTTTAAAGTAACCAAAGGAACGAAAAGTGCTTACATAAAAGACGAGAAAAGCTTAGAGGACTATATTTTAAAAATATCTGAAAAGTCTGATAAAAAAATTAAAAAGGGTTCACCAGGTTTCAATAAATTTATGGAAGAACAAAGACAAAAGTTAAGCATACAGCGATTTAAGGGATTAGGAGAAATGAACCCAGAAGAACTTTGGCAGACAACTTTGAATCCAGAAAATAGAACTTTGTTAAAAGTTCAGTATTCAAAAGGTTCAAAAGAAAAATCGAAAGATGATCAAAAAATTATTGATATCTTAATGGGAGATGATGTAGCTCCAAGAAAAGAATTTATTACTAGCAATGCCTTAGAAGTAGCAAATCTAGATATTTAGTTGTAAAAATGAATTTTTCTACTCTATTCAGATTAGAAGAGAACCTTCACTTAGACAAAAAAACATTAGTAAACTTAAGATGGATTGCGATTACTGGTCAACTTATTGCAATTAACTTTGTTCATTTCTATTTAAAATTAGATCTTCCTTATATTGAAACACATATTATTATTTTAATTGGCCTGATAACAAATCTAATTCTTCAGTTTAACATTAGAACAAATCAACTAAAAGATGTCTCATCTTCTTTTTTCCTTGCTTATGATCTGTTACAATTAAGTGCCCTACTATATCTTACAGGAGGAATTTTTAATCCATTTGCCTTACTTATAATTATTCCCACCATAGTTTCTTCAACATTTTTAAGCATGGGAACAACGATAACTCTTGGAACCTTAACCATAGGTCTATTATTTATTCTAAAAGAATATCACAAAATAATTCCTGGCTTAGATATATATAATTTTAATTTTCCTGAATATTATTTAGCTGGAACTTTAGCTTCCATAATTATTGGACTAGTTTTTTTAAGTTATTTTGGGATAAGATTTGCTGGTGAAACAAAAAAAAGATCTGGAGCACTTGGTAAGCTTCAACAAGTAATGGCTAAAGAATATGAGCTGGACTCCCTTGGTGGACAAGCAGCTGCTGCTGCACATTCTCTAGGAACACCACTTGCTACAATTTCAGTAGTTGCTAAAGAACTTAAAAAAGAAATTGGAGACAGATCAAAACATTCAAAAGATTTAGACTTATTAATTAGCCAAGCTAAAAGATGTAGTGATATTTTGAAACAAATTTCAAAAAAAGAAATTAGAGATGATCAATTTATAAATTTAATAAAAGTAGAAGATCTATTAGAAGAAATTATTATCTCTTTTAAAGAAACTACAGATAAAAAAATTACTTTATTGGAAAATGAAGATAAAAATAAAATAAACATTAAAAGATCACCAGAAATTGTTTATGGACTAAGAAATTTTATTGGGAATGCTATTAAATTTGCAAATCAAGAAGTAAGTATAAAATTGATAAGTGATGAACAAACACTTGTGTTGATAGTAAATGATGACGGCCCTGGTTTTGCAGAGGATATTGTTAAACTTATTGGTGAACCTTACTTAAAATCAAAGTCTAAAAAAACAAGGAATAAAGCTGGCCTCGGATTAGGCATTTTTTTAGGTAAAACACTTCTAGAAAGAAAAAATGCTCGGTTAACTTTTTCTAACAATGAAGATTTAAAAGGTGCATCAATTAAGATAATTTGGAATATTTCAGATATTAAAAATACAAATTAAAATTCTTACTAACGCTTAAATTTAAAAGTATAAGAAAGTATTTTGTAAGCAAGTTTTGCTACCAAGAAATTATAAGAGTTAAAACCTTTGATTGGTGATAATTCATTAATATCAGCCCCAACAATGTTTGAATTTTTTGCAGCAATTTTAATGATATTTAAGGTTTCATCCCAGAGTAATCCACCTGGCTCAGGAGTTCCTGTTGCTGGCATTATACCTGAATCTAGACCATCAACATCAAAAGTTAGGTAAACAGTTTTATTTTTTATCATTTTGGTGAATTTTTTTAAGTCCCACTTTGACTTATCTTTAGCCCAAAAAATATTAATTCTCGCTTTATTTTTTTTTAAAAAAACTATTTCACTTTCAGAAATATTTCTAATCCCAAATGAAATAATAGACACATTTTTATAATCTAGACATCTTTTGATAGCTGATGCGTGTGAAAATTTTTCACCATTATAACTTTCTCTTAAATCTGCATGCGCATCAAAATGTAATAAGCAAATATTTTTATATTTTTTTACAAATGGGGCAATGCATCCGGGTGTAATGGAATGTTCTCCACCAAAAGTCATTGGAAAAAGTTTTTTATCTAAAATTTCTTCATTTATGTCTGACATTTTTTTTAGAGCTTTTTTAATATCTTTATTAATTTTAAATGGTTTTAAAGTTTTAATACCTATTTTTTTATAAGGCTCATAGTTTAATTCCTCATCATAAAGCTCTACTTGGTGAGAAGCTTTAATAATTTCTTTAGGTCCATTTTTGGTACCACCACCGTAGCTAACTGTTTTTTCAAGTCCGAAAGGAACAACTACAACCTTTTCTTTAAAATTGACTTTATTATCAATTCCTAAAAAACCATTTTTATTTGAAAGATATTTCACTATTTAAATATTTTTGAGAAGTTTTTTCTGTTTCTATTTTTCCAATTAGCTCGGTGGTATGCATCGCTAGCTATTAAAGGTAATACGCTTGTTGCTTCAGCAAATACCATTTGTTCTTTTGTTACGTCGACTTTACCCCATGAGCTTGCTTCTTTTAAAGTTGAACTGCTACAAGCTCCATCACGTGTATCAGCAACAGTAATTTGAATAGCATATTTATGCATATCTACTTTTTTCCCTAACAGTTCTGCACATACAACAGTATCTTGAACAAAGTTTTTTGGAACACCACCTCCAATCATTAATAAACCAGATTGTTTAGATTGTAGTTTAATTTCAGTTAACTCTCTAAATTCACGAATAGAATCTATGGTCATATGTTTTTTCGGATTTTGCTCTTGATGCATTACCAATCCAAAGCCTGCTGAACTGTCTGTAAAAGCCGGACAAAAAATTGGAACATCGTTGTCGTAAGCAGTTTCAATCAATGAGCTTTTCTTTTTTCCATGAGTCTTCAAGTATTTACCAAGCTCTTTAATAAATTCTCTAGCCGTGTATGACCTAGGTTCCAAAGTATTAGCTATGTCACATATTACTTTATCACAAGCTTGGAGCTCTTCTTCGTCAATGTAAGTATCGTAAATTCTATCTATATAGTTATCTCTAAGAACAGTATCATCTTGAAACTGGGAGCCTTGATAGTGTTTAAAGCCCAAAGCTTCAAAAAAATCCATGTCAATTATAGAAGCACCAGTAGCAACAATAGCATCAATCATGTTATGCTTAACAAGATCTGTATATAAATCCATGCACCCACCCGCAGATGTAGATCCAGCTAATGTTAAGAAAATTGAGCAATCCTTATCAGCTAACATTTCATTGTAAATACTTGCGGCTCTAGCTGTATCTCTAGACGTAAATGACATTTTTCCCATCCCATCAATGATTTTTCTAGCATCGAACGATTTAATATCAATATGTTCTACAGGATTATTAAGAAGAGATTTTTTATTATGTCCTAACTTAGGACTATTTTTTTGTTTCATTAAGCAACCAAGTATTTAACTTTACTCGAAGTATCATACAAACTCATAATTGGTTGATCTGCTGTTTCAAATATTTTGTTAGAGTAGAAACCATTAAATTTAGTCCTAAAGGTTAATCCGTAAGCACCTAATTGTCCTAATTCAATATAATCACCTTCTTTAATATTGTTAGGCAACATAAAAGGTCCTTTCATATAATCCATGCTATCACAGGTAGGTCCGAAAAAATTAAATGCGGTTAATTTTTTTGATTGAATTCTTCCATTCAAAATCATTCTAGATGGTAAAATAAAATTAGGAACTCCAGCATCAAATAAAGTACCGTATGTTCCATCGTTAATATAAAGCTTTTGCTTTTTTCTAAGGTTAACTTTAACTATCGTTGAACCGCTTTCAGCTACTATTGCCCTTCCAGGTTCACAGATTAGCTTTGGTGTAACTGGTAAATTAAGTTTTGTAATAGAATTCTTTATTTCTTTTAAATAATTTTCAAGTGGTTCAGGATTTAAGTCTGGGTAGACAGAAGGAAATCCACCACCAACGTTTATAATATCAGGTATAATTTTAGTTTTTTTTATTATATTTCCAACTTCACTAATTGCTTTAGCAAAAGAAATCTTATGCATACACTGAGAACCAACATGAAAACTAATTCCAATTTTATTTGCATGTTCTTTACACAGCCTAACTAATCCTAATGCTTCACTAGCAAGAGCTCCAAATTTTCTGGATAAATCAATTTCAGCATGCTCATTAGAGATAGAAATTCTTACGTAAAGAGTTAGGTCTTTTGCATGATTTGTTGCTTCAAGAATTTTTATTAACTCATCTTTAGTATCTAGCGCAAAGTCTTTAATACCTAAATTAAAGTAAGCTTTAGAAATATCATTTCTACTTTTTACCGTATGCATAAAATAAATGTGTGCATCAGGCTTTAAGTCTCTTACTAGTTCAATTTCATTTATTGAAGCTGCATCAAAATTTTTTATACCATTATTAATAATATGTTTTAAAATCTCTCTGTTTGGATTAGTTTTAACTGCATACAAAACTTTTCCAGGAAAATTATTTTTAAAAAATTGAGTTGATGTTTTTATAGAGTCTGGGCGTATACAATACACCGGATAATCTGGCTTTAACGTGTTAACTAACTCGTTAACGTCTGTAAATTTTTGCATCTCATGTGTCCCTCTTTATGTTTACACAACAGGTTTTTAAAAATTTTATAAAAAAACCTAATAAATCGTTATTTAAAGTTTTTTTAATTAATGTAAAGAAAATAATTTGAAGTGAATTGGTTGATAATTTTTATATCATCACCATATAATGTGTAAGATGAAAAATATAAATACAGAAACACTTAATCTGAACCTGGACGATTTTAGTGACAAGAGCCTCTTAATACTAGATGATGACGATCCTTTTAGAAGTAGGCTTGCAAGAGCCATGGAAAAGAAGGGATTTGTCGTAATAGAGGCTAAAAGCGTTGAAGAAGGCCATAAAATTGTAAAGAACAAACCTACAAGCTTTGCTCTTATAGATCTGAGGCTTGAAGATGGCAGTGGTTTAGAGGTAGTTAAGGCTCTTCATAAGTCAAAAAAAGAGAGCAGAATAGTTATGCTAACAGGTTATGGAAATCTACCTACGGCTGTAGCAGCTGTTAAAGCTGGGGCAATTGACTATATTGCTAAGCCAGTGGATGCGGACGATGTAGAGGCAGCCTTATTGGCTTCACCCGAATCAAAAGCCAAACCACCTGAAAATCCAATGTCTGCAGATAGGGTTAAATGGGAACATATTCACAGAGTATTTGAGCTATGTAATCGCAATGTTTCTGAGACAGCTAGAAGACTTAAGATGCACAGAAGAACACTACAACGTATCCTTTCGAAACGATCACCCAGATAATTATTGCAAGTATTTATTAATTTTTTTTAGTTTAGACAGACTAAATAAAACTATTAAAATTTTAAATAGTTCAGCTAATAAAAATGGTTGAACACCTAGTTGAAATAAAGGTTTTTCCCATCCTATTAAAGTTCCTAGCCAAACAATTCCAAAAATATAAATAAAGCTTACTGAAAATATTAATTGTAAAAATTTTATAAACAAATTTTTATTAAAATTAAAAAAACCTACAAAATAAACAGTAAAAAGAAAACCAATTAAATAACCCATTGTAGGTCCGCTAAAATAAATTATTCCAATTCCTTTCTCAGGAGTCCCGGAAAAAACGGGTAAGCCAATAATTCCCTCAAATAAATAAAGTGCAACAGTCGCAACTCCTAGCTTCCATCCGAGCATAATGCCCAAAAGAAGAACCACCAACGTTTGCATAGTCATAGGAACTGGATAAAAAGGAATTTTTATTTTAGATGAAATTGCTAGAAGAATTGTACCCATTAACGCAATAAATACATTTTTAATTATCTTAGATTGTTTTATTTCTTTTATTAATTCCATATTTATATATTTACTTTTTTTTTAACTAAAATCTACTTATTTGTTAATTGTACAAAAACATCTTCTAAATCACCATCTTCTGTTGATATATCTAAAATTTCAATGTTATTTTTTTTTAGCACAACTGCAATATCTTCAAATTTATAAGAATTTTTTTCATATATAGCTATTATAGTATTTGCTATTTCTAAATTAAATTGGACACCTGGCAAAGTTAAATTTTTATTGAAAGGTAATTTAGAAATTTTAAAAGTAATTTTTTTTGTTTGTATACTATCTAATAATTTTTGCGTTGTATCTAAAGCAACTAAATTACCTTTATCAATAATTGCTATACGATCACACATTTCTTGAGCTTCAAAAAGATAATGAGTAGTTAAAATAATTGTTACACCTTCTTTGTTTAGTAGTTTAACATTTTCCCAAAGATTTTTTCTCAGTTCAACATCAACACCAGCTGTAGGTTCATCCAAAACAAGTATTGGTGGTTGATGAACCATAGCTTTTGCAATTAGCAGTCTTCTTTTCATACCGCCGGAAAGACTTCGAGCGTAGGAGTCTGCTTGTTCCTCTAAGGAGACCATTTTTAAAATAATATCTGTAATTCTATCTCTCTTTGGAACTCCATATAGTCCCGCCTGCAATTCTAGTAATTTTCTAGGACTAAAAAAAGCATCTAAATTAACTTCTTGGGGGACTATTCCTATTGAAGCTTTCACTTGTCTGGGATTTAGATCTAAATCAAATCCCCAGACATTTACCTTTCCAGATGTTTTGGTGACTGTGCCTGCAAGGATACTTAGAAAAGTAGTTTTGCCAGCTCCATTAGGGCCTAGCAAACCAAATATTTCACCTTGTTTAACCTCAAAACTTAGACTGTTAAGTGCTTTTTTTGATATATCTATCTTTTTATTTTTTGAGTAAATCTTAGTTAAGTTTTCAACACGCAAAGCAATTTTGTTCATAGTTTATTTAATTATATCACGAAATAAATAAGGTATTATAAAAATTAAAATTATGACTCCCTTAAAAAAAACAGATCATTTTTATTTAATAGATGGCTCAGGTTATATCTTTAGAGCTTATTATGCACTACCACCTCTTTCAAGAAAAAGTGATGGTCTTCCAACTGGTGCAGTCAGCGGTTTTTGTTCTATGCTTTTTAAGCTTTTAGAAGATTCTAGATCTGATGATTCATCACAGAAGCCAACACATTTTGCAGTAATTTTTGATTCAGCAAAAAAAAATTTTAGAAATGATATTTATAGTGACTACAAGGCCAACAGGACCGAAACACCAGAAGATTTAATACCTCAATTTGAGTA
>Ga0307488_10000109_pt1 | contig 57609 bp, 63 predicted proteins | sample SB02metaG_FD_202248 | JGI IMG/M metagenome (GOLD analysis project Ga0307488, IMG submission 202248) | Sea-ice brine microbial communities from Beaufort Sea near Barrow, Alaska, United States - SB 0.2 | ecosystem: Environmental > Aquatic > Marine > Coastal | place: USA: Alaska | collected... | reverse complement strand
TCTTGCTCTTTGATGGCTAACTCAGCCGCACGTTCGTCTTTCTCTTCGTTGGCGATGACTAGCTCAGCCGCACGTTTGTCTTTCTCTTCGTTGGCGATGACTAGCTCAGCCGCACGTTCGTCTTTCTCTTTGTTGGCGATGACAAGCTCAGCCACACGTTTGTCTTTCTCTTCGTTGGCGATGACAAGCTCAGCCACACGTTTGTCTTTCTCTTCGTTGGCGATGACTAGCTCAGCCGCACGTTCGTCTTTCTCTTCGTTGGCGATGACTAGCTCAGCCGCACGTTTGCCTTTCTCTTCGTTGGCGATGACAAGCTCAGCCTCACGTTTGCCTTTCTCTTCGTTGGCGATGACAAGCTCAGCTGCACGTTCGTCTTTCTCTTCGTTAACAACTCTCTGTGCCATACTTGAGCCTCAAAATTGAATGTTTGACGGATCTATTCTCCAAATACCAAGAAAAGACCCCCATCTAATTAAAAAAAGTGGTATACGCATTAAAGCTATGAAAATTTTATCAGAAAACGTTCAAACAACAACTGTGGCATAGGGATAGTTTAGCTACCCAAAAGGCACTGTCAGAGCAAAACTTGTTGAGGCGGGCAGGGCATCCCTTTAGCTTCGGGGGATGACAAAACGCAGCCCATTTCGCTACTTCAAATCCAGCCCTGAGGTGATCCGCCTTGCGGTGATGATGTACATCCGGTTTCCGCTTTCGCTTCGGAATGTCGAAGATCTTTTGCACGAACGCGGCATCGACATCAGCCATGAAACTGTCCGTTTCTGGTGGAACAGATTTGGCCCGGTGTTTGCTGCTGAAATCCGCAGGAAAAGGGTTAGCCAGATGCGCGCATATTCAAATTGGCAATGGCACCTCGATGAGGTGTTCGTGAAGATCAATGGTGAGAGGCACTACCTTTGGCGGGCTGTGGATCACGAAGGGTAAGTCCTGGAAAGCTTTGTCACAAAGCGCCGTGATCGCAAGGCAGCCTTCAAATTCCTCAGGAAGACCATGAAACGCAATGGTCGCGCACATATTTTCGTCACCGACCAGCTACGTTCCTACGGCGTGGCGATGAAGGTGATCGGCAATGTTGACAAACAGGAAACCGGCCGCTGGCTAAACAATCGAGCCGAGAATTCACACTAACCATTTAGACGAAGAGAGCGGGCCATACTTCGCTTCAGGTGGATGCGAACTTTACAGAAGTTCGTCGCCGTCCACGCCTCAGTTCACAACCCTTTCAACGCGGAGCGCCACCTTTACAGCCGATTAAATTTCAAGCTGAACCGCGCCGCCGCTCTTACCGGGTGGCGCGGCCTCTGCGCAGACTAAGAGATTGAGGTTACTGGAAAAATGAGACTGGTTAGCTTTTGTCTGACAGCACCACCAGGCTGCCAAAATGAGTTGAGAGACCGGAACGTAAGCGCTACAAGACCATGAGCGCGAAACCCGCCGGCAAGAAAGTTCCTCTGACACTGCCTCGAAATATCATCGGCCTCAATCCTCAACCGGTCTCGCCAAGGATCAAGCGCGATCAGTGAACTTGTAATGACATCAACGAACCCGTCGGTTATCGGATAAAGTGAAACTTGTGCGCCTGCAAACATATCAATCCTCCTTGCTACGCTGGCATTATCCAGATCAGCTTTGAGGGCCCGTGTGCTTGTCGCCCACATCTCAGCCGCAGCATTATGCGACACCTCTGTGGTAGCATCATTTTATGCCATTCGCGCCCAGGTACGCAAGCGGTTCGCGAACTACTTTCCTTAGATTGCTGAATGCGCGTATCCACATAGTGGTTTAGATTCTAATGATGCCGGTCGGCACTCGTTTAGCATCTAAATAGGACGAATATAGTATGGTTTCAAAACTACATACTTGCCGATATGATGGCCAATCCCTATATGAATCAATTAACTTATAAATAAGGATAGATTCCCAAATGGACAGCAGCACTATCACCGAACAGCTTATGCACCTGGGACGAATTGCGTCAGGTGACGGCCTCGTGGAGGGGTTGACGCCGGGTCAGTGGGCTATTCTAAGATATTTCGCCCACGCAAACCGTTTTTCGCAGACTCCATCTGCATTTGCTGCGTTTCACGGCACAACCCGAGGCTCGGCCTCCCAAGCTATCAAAAGTCTGGTGAAGAAGGGTTATTTGCATCAGGCCCGATCCGAGTCCGACGGACGCAGTGTGCGATTGGGCCTGACGGATAAGGCTGAAGCCATAATCGGCAACGATCCAATCGAAGCCTTAGTTGAGGCTGTGGAAGCTTTACCTCCAGGCGTACAGGGAGTGTTTGCCATTACTCTACAGCGCATACTGGGGAGCGTTGCGCTTGCGACCGGAAAGCCACATTTCGGCGTCTGCGCAAGCTGTGCGCATTTCGCTGATAACGGCTGTTGTGAAGAAGGCTGGCCCAGCCATTTATGTAAGTTCCAGAACGAACCGCTTATGAAGGAAGATCTGGACAGGCTCTGCATCGATTTCACTCCGGTCAAGCTTGTGCCCAAAGTTGGGGTCGGCTTGCAATGACCCATTCCTCCACAGTAATCGTAAACATCGTTGATCGCAATGTTATGACCAACGCCAAGGCGTTGGCACCCAAGCTTGGCCTTAACGTCAGATCCTTGAAGGGGAACATGGCTAACAGCATCGTTTGCAGCGCCGCTGAGGCCAGCGTTAACGAAGACAAATGGCATACACGTCTTAATTCCCACTGCCGTGCGGGTGTCTGGCCCGTCATTACCGAAGCTGATGGAAGCTTGATCAAGGGCTCTGTGCCCTTCATCAAGACAAAGGCTACAAGGTATTGGCTCGGCTTGTTGAATTAGCAAGGGACGGGGCGGACTGCCAGAACCTAGATCTTTTGAGGTAGCCTTCCTGCTCGGGCGCTTTATTGGCGGTCCTTCGGGACCAAAGTCATCAATATTTAACAGAGCAGCGTTCATTACGGGGGACGCGTTCTGTGCCGCCGCCTTAGAAGCCACTGCGAAGGACATTGCATGACCTCTTTCATCTCAGAGCTTAGAAAAGGGCCTCAAATGCACCTCACTGATGATCATGCCATCACATGGCAGCGACCGCGTGTAGCCATTGTCGGCGCCGGTTTCGGTGGGCTCGCGGTCGCAAAGGATCTCGCCAGAACGCCCGTGGACGTCACGCTGATCGATCGCGAGAACCATCATCTCTTTCAGCCGCTGCTCTATCAAGTGGCGACAGCCGGGCTTTCGCCGGCGGACATCGCCTGGCCAATTCGTGGACTCGTCCGCCAGCAAAAGAACACGCGCGTGCAGATGGGCGAGGTTACCGGTGTCGACAAGGTTCGAAAGAAAGTCCTCTTGGGGGATTGCGAGATCGGCTACGACATCCTTGTTCTCGCAACTGGGGCGACTTACGGCTATTTTGGCAACGACGACTGGGCCGTTCACGCGCCGGGTCTCAAGACGATCGATGACGCCACGGAGATCCGCCGTCGGTTACTCCTGGCGTTTGAGCGCGCCGAGGTTGAACCTGATGCGGAGAAGCGCCGTGGCCTTCTGAGCATCGTCATCGTCGGCGGCGGACCTACCGGGGTCGAAATGGCAGGCGCCGTCGTGGAACTCGCGCGAAAGACGCTGGCGGCTGACTTCCGCGCCATCAATCCAGAAGAAACCCGTGTCGTGCTGGTTGAGGCTGGCCCCAGAGTGCTTCCCGGGTTTCCGGAGCCTCTGTCGAGCTACGCCGCCAACGCGCTTATGGGGCTGGGAGTCGACGTCCAGTTGGAACGCCTGGTTACGAAATGCGACGCTGACGGTGTTGTGATAGGCGATGAGCGCGTGATGGCTAAAACAACAATCTGGGCCGCAGGCGTGACGGCTTCACCTGCGGCAACCTGGTTGGGGTTGGAAGGCGATCGTGCGGGGCGGGTCCCCATTGGGTCAGGCCTTAAACCAACTGATACAGATGATATCTACGTCATCGGTGACACTGCGTTCGCTCATTATGCAGCTGGTGAGGAGCTGCCAGGTATCGCCCCAGTTGCCAAGCAACAAGGCACTTATGTTGCCAATGCGATCAAGGCGCAAGTGTCCGGCAGGGCCGCGCCACCACCCTTCCATTACCGCGACCGGGGTCAACTTGCCACGATCGGTCGCAAGGCCGCGGTTATCACCTTTGGTCGCTTTCATCTCAAGGGATGGTTTGCCTGGTGGATCTGGGGCCTCGCCCACATTTTTTTCCTCATTAGTTTGCGTAACCGGCTGATTGTTATGACACAATGGCTCTGGTCGTACATCAGCTTTGAGCATGGCGCACGACTAATCACCGGCATGCGTACTCAGCCCAAAAGAGAGCAAATAAAGATTAACCATGTAAAAGGTCCGCCGACTACCGGTCAAGAAGCAGCGTCAAAGAAGACACCGAAGGTCGATCGCAGAACGAGAGTTGAGGTGTGTTCATTCAAACCAAAGCAACCCAGATTCTGGTTCATTTCAGATTGTAGCCTCGTCGATTGGTTGCGGAAGTTTGAACGGCGAACTTCACAGCGCAGGAGGATGCGTTCCTTCATTGTCGGAGCGGCTCCATACCAAGAAATCGAGAGCGTCGCCAGCTCTCCTGAATAGGCAGTACCAACCATATGAAAATGAAAGCTCACGATATTGATGTTAACGCTCTGGCCGCGATGCGTGCGGATGGGATCGTTCACACCGTGCTCGATATCCGCGAACAAGTTGAGGTGGAGACCTGCTCCATCGCGGACAGCCGATGGATTCCCATGCAGAGTATTCCTCAACACATAGAGGTCTTGTCCCGTGGTTCTCCACTTATTGTGCTGTGTCATCACGGCGTGCGCAGCGCCATGGTGACAGAATTCCTGCGCAACAATGGCTTTGAAAATGCCTGGAACTTGGCCGGCGGGATTGATGCCTGGTCCCGGCTAATCGAGCCGGACATGCCGCGCTATTAAGGAGGACAAAAATGAATACTTCAGCCACTCCACTTTACGTAAAAACGTTGACGCAAGATCGCCACACTGTGACTGCACCACGTCAGGGCCTCTACGAAATCACAGGAGAAATCATGAGCTGGATCGAGACACAGGCAGCAATCACTGGACTGTTGACACTCTATCTGCGCCATACCTCCGCCTCACTTCTCATTCAGGAAAACTACGACTTGGACGTGCTGCGCGATTTGGAAGACTTCTTTGCCGCGCAGTCACTGGAAGACACTACGCTTTACCGGCACATCGCTGAGGGCGCTGACGACATGCCGGCCCATATCAAGGGCGCGCTCACGCAAACGCACCTTGCCATCCCGGTTTGCGATGGCGATCTGCTTTTGGGCCGTTACCAATGTATTTTTCTGTTCGAAAACCGACGTACACCCCGAGCCCGCGAAATCGTTTTCCATTTTGAAGGCCGATGATGGCGCCAACTCCAAGAACTGCGAGCAAGTAGGCAAAACGATGACTCCTTTCGATACAAACCCACTGAAGCCTTATTTCCGTTCGATTTACGGAGCGAAGAACTCGGTTGGATGTGTACCGCCTTCGTCCGCCGGGAGGGTACGAAAGTGGCCTTTCGACGGGGGGGGACTCTCGTTTGCAAGGGCGTCCTGTGGCTGTCACGTTTCCAGCCTGAACAACCACCAAAACAAGAAAGTTAAAAATATGTTTATACAAAGCCAACAAACACCAAATCCGGCAACGCTCAAGTTCCTTCCCGGCGTCGCCGTAATGGAGCAGGGAACAGTAAGCTTCCCGACCCGGGAAGATGCCGCGCGCTCACCTTTGGCCAGCCAGCTTTTCGACGTGAACGGCGTCGATGGCGTGTTCTTTGGCGGTGACTTCATCACTGTCACTAAAACCGACGACATGGACTGGACGCCACTCAAGCCTGCAATATTGGGCGCGATCATGGAACATTTTACGTCTGGACAGCCGCTGCTGAACGAAGATGCAAGTATGTCCGACCATGCCGAATCGGATGATGATGACGAACTGGTAACTCAGATCAAAGAACTTCTGGACACGCGCGTCCGTCCGGCGGTCGCCCAAGACGGCGGCGATATCCTGTTTCATGGTTTTGAACGGGGCGTCGTTTACCTACAACTGCAAGGAGCCTGCTCGGGTTGTCCTAGTTCGACGGCAACGTTGAAAGGTGGTATCGAGAACATGTTGCGACACTACATCCCAGAGGTGATCGAAGTGCGAGCGATATGATGTTAAGACAGAACACCTACTGCGAGATGGATGCAGCGGCGAAAGATCAGAATGCCTGGGCAGTGTTCACCACTATTGAACTCAAAACGAAGCTTGCAGAACTTCAGAAGCTGGTAGACAGCGACATGTTGTCAGATCGTTCGTTGCAGCATCAGTTTATAGAAATGGGGATCATCGAAAATGAGTTGGCCGAACACAAAAACGCATGACACTTATGCAAAGTTCAAGAACGATAACGGCGTTCCTGAGGTCCGAATTGGCGTGAAAGAGTTCAAGTGCGCTGGTGCTTCAGCGCCCCATGATCATCCGCATATTTATCTCCAGATGGTTGCGGCAGACACGATTATCTGTCCCTATTGTGTGACCTTGTTTCGCTATGATCCCCAACTCGGTCCCAGTGAGGCCGATCCACAGGATTGCGTATTTTTGGACGATGTTAATAGATAGAAACATTGAATCTCCCACAATTCGTGCAGGCTTAGCAGCCAACGCACTCCATTTGGTGCTTAAATGTCCTACCAAGGCGACGTCTTGTCCAGATTTACACATATCCATGGACTCGCGGATCAGCCGTAAACAAAATTGGGATCTTATTATCCGGGCTTCGAGCTGAAATACTTGTCGAACTTGTTCTCCATCCCGTCATATTCTTCAGCATTGGCCAGAGCCTCACCTTGTTGGATGATGTTCGGCCATTTGGCGGAAAATTCGCTATTGAGTTCAAGCCAAGTCTCGGCACCTTGATCGGTGTCAGCAAGGATTGCGTCCGCAGGACATTCCGGTTCGCAGACGCCGCAATCAATGCATTCGTCCGGATGAATGACGAGCATGTTCTCGCCTTCGTAAAAGCAATCAACGGGGCAGACTTCAACACAGTCCGTATATTTGCACTTGATGCAGGATTCCGTTACCACGTAAGTCATCTGAGGCCTTTAATTTGTGTCCAAAACGCTCTTGCGAAAACGCGCCGCAGCACTTTTAGGCTGAGCATCTGCAAGGATCTCTTCGATGTTGACATCAGGTGCTTAGCTATCAATTTTTCGATGTCGTTAATGCCTTTCGATGGGTTCAGACTATCAGGAATAAGATCGATAAACTGTTCCCTGTAAACCAGACTGTCTCGGCAACCATCGGGGCTCGAGCTTTGGATCATAGACTACTTCCCGCGATTACCGGTTTTCTGGAGTATTGATTTAGTCCCGCCAATTGTGAAGCCAATGCGAAAGCATTGAGCTAAATATTTTGGATACTAGTGAAGGAAACGCCAAACTCAGCGTTCTGATAGGCAGATTTGTATTGGCAGAAGATTTGTATCCAGTTTTACATCTTGCGTTTGACCATGCGTTTCTTGATCTCAGCGATCGCCTTTGCCGGATTAAGGCCCTTCGGACAGGTAATAGCGCAATTCATAATCGTGTGGCAGCGATAGAGTTTGAATGGGCCTTCAAGATCATCAAGCCGTTCGTCCATCGCCTCATCTCGGCTGTCAGAGATCCAACGATGAGATTGCAGAAGCGCCGCTGGGCCCAGAAATTCATCAGTTCCGTCTTTGTCGCCATTCCACCAGTAGCTGGGGCAAGAGGCGGTGCAGCAGAAACAGAGAACGCAGCTGTCCAGCCCTTCTAGCTTATTACGGTCAGCAGGACTCTGTAGGCGCTCGAGCTCGGGCGTCGACGTATCGGTTTTAAGCCAAGGCTCGATTGACGCATATTGCGCGTAAGCATGTGTCAGATCCGGCACCAGGTCCTTGACGACTTGCATATGTGGCAACGGATAAACTTTCACATCATCCCTGATATCACTGATAGATTGTATGCATGCCAGTGTGTTGATGCCATCAATGTTCATAGCACATGAGCCACAAATGCCCTCCCGGCAGGACCGCCGGAAAGTCAGTGTTGGATCGATTTCGTTCTTGATCTTGATGAGAGCGTCCAAAACCATTGGGCCGCAGGTGTCGAGATCCACGGCATAGGAGTCTATGCGGGGATTTTCTTCGTCGTCCGGGGTCCAGCGGTAGACCTTGAAAGATTTCGTTCTCACGGCGTTGACAGGTTTCGGCCAAATATGACCGTGGGTCATCCGTGAATTGGCTGGCAAGCGAAGTTGAACCATCCTAGTAAATCTCCACATCGGTGTCTTGAGCGATGTAATTTAACTGCTGAGTGGTTAGGCAGATGCCCACCGCGTTGTCTCCATTCACAAGCATTGCCTTATGAGGCCACCCGCTTTGAGGTTTGCTTATGCGATGCGTTGTAAGGCGATGCCGGACGAAGGGAATGACGCAGCCGTCCTCTTCTGGAAGACCAATAGGAAAACAGACGTAAACGACCTGTTCCGCAATCTCAACCACCGGATCGGCGAGTTTTGGTACGTGCCATGAGGCTAAAGGCAGCAATTTTGCGTCCCAGTCATATGCAGTGTGTTTACTGCTTGTTGATATAGCAGGTGTCATTAGCATGTCCTTTCACCCTGACTTTATGCAACAGGGCCTTGTCCATCTTAAACCTTCCCAACTCGTCGCTTTCATGAGACTGCAAGCGATGTCGCAACCCCTGACGAACCGTCATTTTCCATCCAATTGCGGGATTGTGGGGCAGTTGGTAAATTTCTTCACCCCTTCTTTGATCTCGTTATGTTCAGGCACGTTTATGTTTTTATAAGGAAGTTTAAGGTCAGACAGCAACTCCGACACCGCAGATGAAAAACCACATTGCGGCGCTTCCGTCGCGTCCTTCACGTAAAGTACAATCTCATTTTTTGGTCTGCGATTTGATGGTTTTGAGCATAGTTTTCTGATCCATTAAATTCTCCTTTGTATTGCTCGCAGTTGTGATGGAATGAACGCGAATACTGGGGATGTTGTTTGTTTGGACGTTGGCAGTTCGGGGTCCAGACACTCATATTGACGTTGCAGCTATTTTGCGTCTTGTCCCCACCACCATATCTGCGGGCATGATAGTATCAAAACGAAACTAGTTTAGCATAGATTCAGAACTTATATCTTGTCAATATGGTTTTGAAACGATATTAAATATCGTGAAGAAAGTAGGCATCCAAAGGCCCTGAGAGACACGTCTCTTGATCCCTCAGTAGTCACTCTTCAGCACGATCCGGACGGTGCACATTGGGTTAACGCTACCGAAGGAAATCTGATGGGGATGCATCCTGTTGCCAAAACTGCTGGCAAATGAGTAACGAATATGGAGAATGTCATGAATTTTAATGTTGCACAAAAACTGATCCAATCGCATCTGGTCGCTGGCGAAATGACGCCGGGTGCCCCAATTGAACTTAGGATCGACCAGACCCTGACCCAGGACGCCACGGGAACCCTTGCCATGCTGTCACTGGAGGCAATCGGGCTCGACCGTATAAAGACCGAAGTCAGCGTCCAGTATGTTGATCATAACTTGCTGCAAACCGATAATCTGAATCCAGACGATCACTTGTTCCTCGAAAGCATCTGCCGGCGCCTTGGGGTCTGGTACTCGCGGCCAGGCAACGGCATTAGCCACATGGTGCATATGCAGCGCTTCGGCAGGTCCGGTGCTTCTCTACTGGGCTCTGACAGCCACACGCCTGCGGCCGGCGCGCTTGGCATGCTGGCAATCGGAGCGGGTGGCCTCGATGTGGCGCTTGCCATGTCGGGCGAAACTTTTGAGACGGCCATGCCTGAGATTTTCGGCATCAAACTCGTGGGCAAGCTTCCCGACTGGGTCAGCGCCAAGGACGTGATCCTCGAGATGCTGCGTCGGCACGGGGTATCGGGCGGTATCGGCAAGATCATCGAATACTACGGCCCCGGCTTGGCTGACCTCACAGCAATGGATCGTCATGTCATCGCCAATATGGGTGCGGAATTGGGCGCAACTACAACAGTTTTCCCGTCTGACCACGAGGTTAAGCGCTTTCTAGAAAGCGAGGGAAGAGGCGCGGACTGGGCTGAGCTCACCGCCGACAGCGATTGTGCTTATGGTTTTCATGACGAGATTGACCTCTCAACTCTTGTGCCCTTAATTGCCAAGCCGTCAAGCCCGGGCAACGTCGTACCTGTCAGTGAGGTCGAGGGAGAAGATATATATCAGGTCTATATCGGATCATCGGCCAATCCGGGCTGGCGTGACTTTGCAGTGGTATCCGATATCGTGCGAGGAAAGGTGGTCCCGCCGACGGTTTCCTTCGACATCAACCCATCCTCTCGCCAAACTCTCGAAGCTCTGATCGCGGACGGTCGGCTTGGTGCCATGGTGGCCGCTGGGGCACGGATACATCAGGCTGGTTGCAACGGGTGTATAGGCATGGGGCAGGCCCCCGCGACCGGACAGAATTCACTGCGAACAGTGCCGCGCAACTTTCCGGGTCGATCGGGGACCAGGGAAGATTCGGTGTTCCTCTGCTCTCCCGAGACCGCCGCTGCGTCTGCCCTTACGGGCAAAATAACCGATCCCCGCTCTCTCGATATGCCTTGCCCGCAACTTAGGTATCCAGAGAAGACGCTCGTGACAAAGACGATGATTGATGCACCGCCCCAACCGGACGAGTCGCGTTCTGTCGTGGTGGTCAAGGGGCCGAATATCAAATCGCTTCCCGTGTTCGACCCGTTGCCTGACACGTTAGAGCTGCCGGTAATCCTCAAGATGGGCGATAACATCTCGACTGACGAGATCATGCCACCGGGCGCAAAGGTGCTGCCTTTCCGTTCGAACATCCAGAAGATCGATGATTTCTCGTTCGAGCGTATCGACACGAGCTATGTTGAGCACGCGCGTGCAGTGCGTAGCACAACTGGTCATTCGGTGATGGCTGGTGACAATTACGGCCAGGGCTCGTCGCGCGAGCATGCGGCAGTAGCACCACGCAACCTCGGTTTGAGGCTTGTACTGGCCAAAGGTTTTGCGCGCATCCATCGGCAGAATCTGGTCAACTACGGCGTTCTGCCGCTCGTATTTGCCGAGCCGAAGGACTATGAGCACCTTGAGCAAGGTGACGTGCTCATCGCGCGGGACCTGCATCAAACGCTGGCAAGCGGAGGAAAAGTCATCCTTGAGGTCGAGGGCAAGGGCGCCATTTCCACCAGACACGCCCTCACCGAGAAGCAGATTGCGGTAATTCTGGAGGGTGGCCTTATCAACTGGCGACGCAAGTCACTGGCGGCGGAGGCATGAGATGTAGGGAAAGAGCACATAACGCCGTCGCAGGGCAAATTTGAATGATTTGCCAAAAGGCCGCCTTAAGTAAGCCCATAGTATCATTTTCAGGTTGGCTGTTCTTTAGATAGTTTGGGATTGATGTGACTTAATAAATCTAACTATTACAGCGACTTATAATTACAACTGGCAGTCCCTAGGGGAATCGAACCCCTCTTTCCAGGTTGAAAACCTGGCGTCCTAACCGATAGACGAAGGGACCGCAGTTGGTGTGGCGTATTTAGGCAACCCACCCCCGCGACGCAAGCACATTCTGCCCAAATATTAAGGAAAATTTGGAAGCGAAAATTAGCTCGCTGGGGTGGCGTCTTCGAGGCGCAATTGTGGGCTTTGGCGGCCTTGCCAAGTGTTGATTTCCAAGCGGCCCGCCAGATGGAAGCGCGCGCCGCCATGGTCGCGCAGCATCGGCCCGATAGGCCCGTCCATCGCGCCAAAACAGATCGCATCAACCCGCACACCGGTCCCATCCCCGAAAGTGACTTTCAGGTGATTTGCGCCAACAACCTTGGTGAAATTGATCGTGCAATCGGGAAATACAAATCGTGGGGCAGGGGCGCCCGCGCCAAAAGGTCCAGCCTGTTCCATGATGTTGATCAGCTCCACCGTCGCCGCGCCCGGCATCAGCAACCCATCAACTTTGAGGTCTGCAGGGCCGATATCGTTGGCGCCCTGTTTTGCGAGCAATTCAGACAGCCGTTCCATCGCCGTGTCGACCTTGTCGCGCGCAACGGTCAGGCCCGCGGCCATTTTATGGCCGCCGCCTTTGATCAACAGCCCCTCCGCTGCGCAGCGTTGGATCGCGGCACCAAGATCAATGCCAGAGACAGATCGACCTGAACCCTTACCAATGTCACCGTCTAACCCGATCACAATCGCGGGGCGGTTGCTGGCTTCTTTCAAGCGCGCAGCAACGATACCAACGACGCCAGGATGCCAGCCTTCGCCAGCGGCCCAGACGAGCGGTCTGTCAGTTCCGCGCCGTTCGGCCTGCTCAATAGCCATTTCGCGGACCTGATTTTCGATCTCACGGCGCTCGGTGTTTAACTCATCAAGACGCTCTGCCATTGATTGGGCTTCACGCGGGTCGGTGGTCGCCAGAAGCCGCGCCCCAAGATCGGCTTTGCCAATCCGCCCGCCTGCATTGACTCGTGGGCCAAGCAAGAACCCAAGATGATAGGACGAAGGCGCGGTGTCCATGCGGGCCAGATCCGCCAGCGCCACCAGCCCCACCCTCTGGCGACGTGCCATTACGGTCAGACCTTGGCGCACAAAAGCGCGATTGACGCCGATCAGGGGCGCAACATCGGCAACGGTACCAAGGGCCACAAGGTCCAGCAGGGACATAAGGTCAGGTGTTTTGGACCCCGCGTCGCGCAGTTGGCGGTTCGCCTCGACCAGCACCAGAAACACAACACCCGCCGCACATAAATGCGCCAGATCACCGGATTCGTCCTGACGGTTCGGGTTCACCACGGCCAAGGCTGGTGGCAAGGTTTCCCCACCGAGGTGGTGATCCAAGACCACAACGTCAGCGCCTTTCGCTGTCTCAATCGGGCCATGCGAAAGCGTGCCACAATCGACGCAAATAATCAGATCGTGATCGCGCGCGAGGGCCGACATAGCTTCGTCGTTAGGGCCATAGCCTTCGTCGATGCGGTCAGGGACATAGAGTGTCGGGGTGACGCTAAAGCCGCGCAGCCAGTCGATCAACAGGGCGGCAGATGTGCCTCCGTCGACATCATAATCCGCAAAGATCGCAATTTTTTGGCCGCTGTTTGCTGCCGCCACGATGCGCGCAGCGGCGGGTTCCATGTCGCGCAAAGAACGTGGGTCGGGCATCAAATCGCGCAATGTCGGTGCAAGGTAGGTGGCGGCGTCCGGCGCCATTACCCCCCGTCGCACCAATGTGCGACAGACCGGTAATGGCAGTGCTGTATCCTGTGCCATCGCTTCGGCCAAACGGTCATCCTCAACGCTTGGTCCGACCCAGCGTCGCCCCGTTGCCGACTGCGCCACATCCAAGAACGCGCGCGCGATATTTGGCGTCTCATTCATCACGTCACACCATATGGATCGCGGGAAGGATTCGCTACGACCCATCTTCTATGGATCACAAATACCGTCTTATCGACTGTTTTGCGCCGCTCGTTGAATCATACGTCGCAAATTTCAGGTAAGCCACGCACGGCCGCAGGCGCATGTTGTCAGGATTGAACGGGGTTGCGATAGCTCATGCGGCGCACGGATCCGGTTTTTGACCGCATCAGGATCGTTTCGGCTGTCAGGAACCCTGGCTCACGTTTGATGCCATGCACCAGGGATCCGTCCGTCACGCCCGTCGCGGCAAAGATCACATCCGATGTCACCATATCGTCGCGCGTATAGACGCGATCAAAGTTGGTGATGCCAGCTTTGGTGGCGCGGGCCCGCTCGTCGTCATTGCGAAACATCAGTCTGCCAAACATCTGTCCACCCATGCATTTCAATGCGGCTGCTGCCAACACGCCCTCGGGCGCACCGCCGCTGCCCATGTACATATCAATGCCGGTTGTCGCCGCCTCGGCGCAGTGCATCACGCCTGCAACATCCCCGTCAGTGATCAAACGGATCGCGGCACCCGTGCTACGCAATTTTTCGATCATCTCTTCGTGGCGTGGGCGTTCCAGCACGCAGACAGTGATGTCTTGCGTCGAACAGCCCTTGGCGGTGGCGAGTGCGGACACCCGTTCGCTGGGCGACATGTCCATCGTCACAACGCCGTTTCGAAAACCCGGACCCACTGCCAGCTTGTCCATGTAAACGTCCGGTGCGTGCAGCATCGACCCGCGCGGGCCCATTGCGATTACGGTCAACGCGTTGGGCATGTCTTTTGCCGTCAACGTCGTGCCTTCCAATGGATCGAGCGCGATGTCCACTCCTGGGCCTTTGCCGGACCCGACCTCTTCACCGATAAACAACATCGGTGCTTCGTCGCGTTCGCCTTCGCCGATCACCACGACACCCGCAATGTCGAGCTTGTTGAGCTGTTCGCGCATGGCGTTGACCGCCGCTTGATCGGCTGCCTTTTCGTCGCCACGTCCGATCAGGGCCGCGCTGGCAAGGGCGGCTGCCTCGGACACACGGGCGAGGCCCAAGGAAAGCATACGGTCATTAAAGTCTGTAGAGGCCATTGTTTGCGTCCTTTTATCTGTTGCCCTTGGCTTAGCCCGATGCAGGGGCGTGCGACAAGACTGGGTGCGCTAACAGTCGCATGCTTTCCGTCAAACGGACGCTTGGAAGACCATTTCGACGTTGTTGCCATCTGGATCAAACACGAAAGCGCCGTAATAGTTCGCGTGATAATGCGGCCGAAGTCCGGGTTCACCGTTGTCTATGCCACCCGCGTCGAGGGCGGCGCAATAGGCGGTATCGACCTGCGCGCGGGTTGGGGTCGGAAACGCGATGTGAATTGGCGGCGATTAGTCCAGCCCTTCGTTTAGCCAGAATGTTGCGCGGCCTTGTCCAAAACCACCGACTATGACGCCGTCTGTGAAACCTTCAGGGATCATCGCCAGAAGCGCCGCGCCAATTGGCATCAACACGGCGCGGTCGAACCTTGCAGCGGCTGCAAAGTCGGAAACGCGGATAGTTGTGTGATCTATTTTGGTGTTATGGATTTGTGTGCTGGGGAAACTGCAATCCGCCGCGCCGCCACCGCCAAACCGAAGAGGGCCACCAGTCCAATCAAACACTCAACGCGCAGGATATTGGCAATATCATCGTAGGGCAACGTGCCTGCGTTGGTTGTAGAAATTGCACCAAACGCGAGGGCGGTGGCAAAGACCAGTCGACCGGCAAAACTCTTGAGTGATAGCCACGTGGCGCGGTTGTCGTCGGTCAGCAGCGGTTGAATGCGGCCCAAAATAAAGGGGCCTGACAGGGCGTCTGGCACCATACGAAAAAGCAGGAAAGCCAGTACTATGACGCTGTCTGTTAGGGCCGTGACGCCGGAAATCGCAATTTGTAACGCGAAGGCAGACAGAAGCAGCAACGGCAGGCCAAGTGTGTGGCGCAATTGCAGCGCGACCAATGACACCGCAACGGAAATGCCCATCATCAAAGCGGTCAACGTGCCGCTGACGAGGGGGGCGGTGGAGGCGAGGCCTAGGTCATTCAGTGCCTCAAGAATGAACGGCTGGCCGAACACGAACGGCAAGTGGCTAAAGCCATACATCAAGACGCCAAGCACGAAGAACCACAACAAGACGGGATTTTGAAAACTTGCGCCCAGACCGCTGAGGCGGAGCAGCTCTGATCCCTCATTGGTGTTGCTGCTGCGCGGTGGTTCAACGAAACGCATGGTAATCCAGAACAGCCCACCAAAAGCCAACGCGCCGCCGACGATGGGCAATCTGGGGTCAATCAGCGTCAAGGCGCCGCCTGTTAGCGCAGACAGCGTGAGGGCGGAAAACGAATAGCGCCACGCGATGATCTCCTGCTTTTCGATCTCATCCGCGCGTCCCGTCGCGGTGAGGCTTTCATACAACATCGCCTCATCGGTGCCGCTGGCAAAGGCCATACTCGTACCGATCAGAACCTGACCTGCGGCAAAACTGCGAAATTGTCGCCAACGGCGACCAATAAAGAACCGCCCAGACCGGCAATCGCGCTGGCGATAAGGGTCTTTTTGCGCCCCAACCGGTCAGACATATAGCCTGACGGAACCTCAAGCAGGGTGGCGGCGACATCGTAGACCGCATAAAGCAGGATGGCTGCGGTCGCGGACAATACGTTCTGGAAATATAGAAACCAAACCGCCTGCCAAAAGATCAGGCTGCGCAGGAAACGCGACCAGCGATAAAGCTGGGTATTTCGGAGGATGGCAGCTGTCATGGGGTGACCCTAGCAGGCCATCCAACTGATGCCAGTCACCTTCTAAACTAGTCGACTTCTTCGATACGGATTGCGACAGGGTCACCCAACACAACGGATGTCTTGGCCATCGCTTCGAGCGCTTCGTCCAGTGCTGTGCGTGTGACTTTGTGGGTGACAATCAACACCGGCGCGGATGTATCAGCATGGCCATATTGTTTCATCCGGTCAATCGACACGCCGGCATCGCCCAGAACGGCGGCGACTTTGGCAAGCGCGCCGGGTTTGTCGACAAGCTGCATGCGCAAATAATACGGTGCGGGTATCGCGGCCTTGGCGGGGCGGGCTTTTCGCAGGGTCGTCGCGGGCTGACCGAAGGTCGGCAGACGCAGACCGCGGGCAATGTCGATGATATCGGACAAGACAGCGGAGGCGGTGGGCCCTTCGCCAGCGCCCGCGCCGCGTAGAACAATCTGGCCCACAGCATCGCCTTCGATGACAACCATATTGGTACCGCCTTCAAGTTGACCGAGCGAAGAATTGGACGGAACAAGGCACGGCGACATGCGCTGTTCAAGGCCGCGCCCTGTCATTTGCGCCACGCCCAGAAGCTTGATGCGGAAATCCATATCGGCAGCAGCGTCGATGTCCTCAAGGGTGATCGCTTGGATCCCTTCGAGTTCAATAGCGTCGAAATCAACCTGCGTGCCAAAGGCTACAGATGCCAGCAGTGCCAGTTTATGGCCCGCATCAATACCGCCGACATCAAGGTTTGGATCGGCCTCGAGGTAGCCGAGTTTATCGGCTTCAGCGAACAGCGCGTTATAACCTTGGCGTGTTGCTTGCATTTGGGTCAGGATGTAATTGCACGTGCCGTTCATCACACCCATGACGCGGGTGATCTCGTTTCCAGCAAGCGCTTCGGTCAGGGTTTTCATCACGGGGATACCGCCGGCAACGGCGGCCTCATAGCGAATGACGCAGCCTGCGGCTTCTGCTGCGAGGGCCAGTTCATGACCGTGCAGCGCGAGCATGGCTTTGTTGGCTGTTACCACGTCTTTGCCAGCTTTAATCGCGGCTTCCGTGGCGTCTTTGGCAGGACCAGCGTCGCCGCCCATCAATTCCACGAACACATCCACGTCGTCGCGCTTTGCCAGTGCAACCGGATCGTCTTCCCATGCATATTCCGACAGTGACACGCCGCGATCTTTGTCTTTGCTGCGGGCGGACACGGCGGAGATGACGACTTTGCGCCCTGTGCGGGCCTCAATCAGCGTTGCCTGTTGGCGGATGATGCGCACGACACCCACGCCAACGGTTCCGAGGCCAGCGATGCCGAGACGAAGCGGAGTGGTCATGAGGCGCATCCTTATTTTCGATTTTGGTGGTGTTAGCGCGTTGACACGTGGACTTCAACGTGGGGCTTTGCGGGGGGCTTATTGCGCGCGCGCCTGAACGCCGCGCAGCATGCGGGTACGGGTGCTGGCGGGAATAACCTGACCGCGCAACCGAGACGCACGCGCTTGCAGATTGGAGATGCGGGCGCCGATTGCGGCCTCGACCACCGTGCTTGTGCTGCCATCCACGTTTGTCAGTTGGATCAGGGATGCGAGCGGGATTAAGTCTGGGACGGGCGCGTTTGCTTGCGCGGGCGACACCGTGCCATCCAACGCCGGAAATTCCGCGCAGGCGGATAGGGCAATAATCAGGGGCAAAACGGCAAGGATGAGTCGCATATCAGGGGTCCAGTAAGGTCGTGCAAAGCATAGATGTGCGCGCCATTGGCGGCAAGGTGAGGCGAGCAGGGCTTTTCAAATGAACGAATGTTCAGTTAAATGGCCGCATGGCGACGACTTGGGGGCGAGATGGCACGCAAAACGGGATCACACGGCAATATCACTGGACCAAAGGTGCAGGCCGCAGCTTTGCACCTGATTGCGCGCCATGGGTTCGCGGCGGTGTCGATGCGCCAGATCGCGCATGAGGTCGGCGTGCAGGCTGGGGCGTTGTATCGCTATACGCCCGACAAACAGACACTTTTGTTTGATCTGATGCGCGGGCACATGGATGCGTTATTGACGGCGCGTGCGGCGGTCGCGAGAGACGATAGTGGGGCGGTTGCGCCGCTCATAAGGCTTGATGAATTTGTACGGTTTCACATCCGGTTTCATCTGGAACGCCCAGATGCGGTGTTCGTGTCCTATATGGAGTTGCGCAACCTGACGCCTGAAAACTTTGCCGCATTAGAGGCACAGCGCAGTGACTATGAAAACCAGCTTGAAGTGATCTTGCGAAGCGGTGTTGCTGCGGGGGAGTTCGGTTTGGCGGACACCAAGATTACAACACTGGCGATCATCGCCATGCTGACGGGGCTAACCACATGGTATCGCGAAGACGGACGTTTGCCGCTGATGCAGATTGAGCAAATTTATACTGGTCTGGTGCGCGGTGCCGTCAGTGTGAGCTAACGGAGCGGCTGCGCCGCCCATGTTTTTGTTAGGTATAGCCTGCGTTGGAGTGGAGGTGGCGCTCCAGCGACTTGACACGGGGTCTTGTGGCTGCCGTTGGCCTCCGGTGGGATATTTTAAAAGCAAAGACTTCAGATGTCGTGAATAGGCCAGACGTGTTGGATCTATTTTTGGAGATTTTGAAAAACGGAAGGGATTTTTATGAAAGTTGGATTTGTTGGTTTGGGGTCTGTGGGCGGAAAGCTTGCCGGATCGGTTCTGCGCAACGGGTTTGAATTGGCGGTGCATGACTTGGACGCGGGCCTTGTTTCGGGATTTGTCGCGCGCGGTGCGGCGGATGGTGGATCGCCTGCCGCCCTTATGGAGTCGTGTGACGTGGTGATAACGTGCTTGCCGTCACCCAAAGCCTGCGCGATTGTCGTAGAGGCAATGTTGCCGAGCGTTACGCAAGGCAAGATTTGGCTAGAGATGTCGACCACAGATGCCAGTGAGGTCCAGCGGCTTGGCGCGGCGGTGCAACAGCGCGGAGGCTTTGCGGTGGATTGTCCGGTGTCGGGCGGCTGCCACCGTGCCGCGACAGGGAATATTTCAATCTTTGCTGGGTGCGATCGTGCCACGTTCGACACCGTCCTGCCATTGCTGACCACTTTGGGTCGGCGGGTTTTGCACACGGGCGATCTGGGGTCGGCCAGCACGCTAAAGGTCATGACCAATTATCTGGCAACGGCGAATCTGTTGTCCGTTTGCGAAGCTATGGTGACGATGAAAGCCGCTGGACTGGACATGGCCACGACCTATGAGGCGATCAAGATTTCATCGGGCACGTCGTTTGTGCATGAGACCGAAAGTCAGGTCATTTTGAACGGTAGTCGCGATATCGGGTTCTCGATGGGCCTTGTGAAAAAAGACATTGGGTTGTTTCAGAACATCGCTGATTCCCATGATGTACCGCTTGAGATCAGCCCGATGATGGTCAAAATATTTGAAGACGGCATCGCGCGCTATGGCTTTGATGCGCAATCAGACGACATCATCAAACGGCTGGAGGAAGCCACTGGGCTGGACATCACTGCCCCCGGATTTCCGGCAGAAATGGTCGACGACGAGCCCGAAGAGAGCGGCTATGAGGTGACGCCGCCGCGCTAGGCGCTTTCCTTGGTGGGTGCGCTTTGCTAGAGGGGGGCAACCAGCAAGGGGATCGACATGTTGAATGATGACGCCAGTGAGATTGCGGATGATGATGTGATTGCGACGCTACAGGCGTCTGCTCTGCGTCGAATATTCGCCTACGGCGCGGTTTTCATACTGGGTGCGATGTTGATTTTGTTGGCATTTGTGCAGCCACCTGCGTTTGGCTGGCAGGTTTTTTTGGTCCTACTGGGAGCGGGCGCGTTGGTGATCGCCGAGAGGCTGCGCCGGGCCACGTTATTGGGGCTGGTTTTGACGCAGCGAGATCTGCGCGACACGGCAGGGCAACTTCTGACAACCTTTGACAACATTAAATCGGTGGATCGGGGTGCGTTTGCGTTCAAGCCGTCTAACGGGTTCGTCTTGCGGCTGCACGATAGCCAGACCCGCGTCTGGGCGCCGGGGTTGTGGTGGCGGTATTCAAAGCGGGTTGGAGTTGGCGGTGTTACGGCTGCGGGCCCGGCCAAATACATGGCCGAACAGATTGCTTTGCGGCTTGCGACCTAACTATTAAATCTAGCTATTGAGTGAGCAAATGCGATCCTCGTAGATGTCGTTGTGGCTATAGCAAATACCATTGGGCGCCGAACGTGGACGGTCAAAAATTGTATTTTCAAACGTGAACTCTCGAGGCCGATGCTAAAGTTCGGCTCATAATTGGCCCATGTTTGCACCACGATCAGTGTTTCTTTGTCTGGCATCACCGGAACTCCATTATTGGTTACCTTGGCGCCTAAACTGGAGTTGTTGAGATTGCCCGCGCCACCCTTATTTTTGGGCCATAGAACGCTATAGGCATCTTCATCAGCGTCATACTTGATCAGAGTCACACGCAGTTTGGTCAACGCTTCCGTATTCGTTAGGAAACGATGCATGCGCCATGAATTGATCATGAAGTCATTCGTGATCGGATCTGTTTCGCGGCTAAGCGCGTTGGAGATTGTGTAGGTCGCTTTCAGATTGATCGACTGATTTCGAAAGGCGTCAAAGAACACGAACGTTGCCAAAACTGTTGCAAACAGGTTTGAAACATAATGATCGCTTCGACGACCACTGTGCCTTTTTCTTCACGTCTGAACCTACGCATGATGGATTGAATTCGTTTTAACATATCAAGCGGGCTCCATTAAGAAGGTAGTTGTGGACACAAGGCGATAATAGCCGTTGTCCATCCGCGACAAGAAATAACCCAAGCCGAATTCAGGCAGCATTGGAACAAATAAAACTGCAGGCGCGAATGATCATCATTTCGTTCGTGATACCACTTTCAAAATTTCGCGCTGGCTGGAACGGATTTTCCAGGTCTGTGCATGACGCGCGACGTGGGATGGATTTTTCGGAGTTTGCTCCGGCGTGGCTCAGGTCAATCGGGCGGAGTTCCAGACGCAGGTTGGTTATGCAGTCGGGAATAATGGCGGCGGAGTTGCAGGCCATGGTTCTGAACTTTTGCTCTGTGACAAACGTACTATTGTTCAGATGCACTTCGCGCACAGCCATGTCGATGCCACGCTCCAACATAACATGGCGCGTCATCAGCAGGCCAAGTTCGAACCTCGAGACGGGCAGAATGATAAATGGCAGGAAGACCAAGGTGAATTCCACCGTCGGGCTGCCGTCTTGGTTCCTGCGGAAAAGCCGCAAGAACCGTACCAGTGTTTTGATCGCAAATGTCATGCCACCGCTCCTTATTGCTTCAGCTTCAGGGCACGAATGTCAGAGGCAATCGCAGAGAAAGCAGAGGAGATATCGGTTCCGTTTACGTCAAAGTAGTGGCTGGGCGAACTTGCGCAGTCTCGCAGTGCGGACCTGCCAGCTGATGGGGCTTTGAACGCAACCGTGTAGATAACGACGCCCTGGGTGCGGGCGGCCGCGCAAATGTCTGACAGGCGCGCGTCGGCTTCTGTGCCATTCGGAATAGTCAGGCTGTACGTAGTTGGCATAATCGAGTTTGTCGGAATTGTTGTCGCTGTCGTTATAATAGCTCCAGAAGAACCTGTCGTCTGTATAGTTGTTTTGGCAAGGTTCCATCCCGAAACGAGATCGTTGGCGTTGTTCTGATTGGCCCAGACGAATGGCAAGTTGTCCTTATAGTGGTCATAAAGATCCCATTGTTGTGTGTTTTCACCATCTGTCATTAACACCAGTACTTTGAGTACGTCGGACTGGGTGAACTGTTTGGGACGACCCGCCGCGACGGATGGCACACCAGAGCCGGACTCACCGGCGAGGCTGGTTTTAAGAGATTCTGTGCTGGGATCGAGCAAAGCCACGCCCACTTCATGTCCATATCAATGGCGGTGTTGCCATAGGCATGCAGGTCATTGATCGCATCGTGCAGATCGCTTTCACTGGTGGTGTGTGGAATGGTCGCATTTTGATCGCCGGTAAAACACCATGCGACGTCTGGGTTGATGGGCGAGTCATTGCTGCCGCCATACGGAAAATGCGACACATGATCATAATAGGACCCAAGATTTAGGGCATTCGTTGTGAAGATAGAATCTTCAAACATTGGACAAGTCGAATAGTTATGTGTCCGGTTTATGTTGAGATAAGGCAAAATAACGGTGCCAGAGTTTACCACAGCACTGTACGGGATCATCGAGATCGTGATCAAACCTAGTGGCGCATTGGTGTTGTTGGCCAGAACAGTTGACTCAAATTCACGGGCGGCAGATCGCAGGTTGGTCATCCGGTTGTTGCTGTTCATCGAACTCGACACATCAAGAACAAGAGAGACTTCGAAGCCGGTCACAATTTCCTCAGCGGTGTAAGTCCCGCTCACATTGAGGACTGTCATTCCAGTCGAGAACGGGCTCGAAACGATGCGTGGAAAGTCGTAGAAAATAATGGCATCGGGGCAGACGCCTGGGCTGTGACCACGCGATAATTAATGCCTTGGGACACGTTGGGTTTACCTTGCAAAAAGTGCAACATGCCTGCTTTGTTAGGTAGTCGCGCACAACCTCAGCGGGTGGCATAATTTGGTCAAGATTAACGGCCGCAAGTGTGGCGCCATCAAGCGGCCCCTGAAATTTTGCGCGCGTGGTTTCATACCGCATTAGATCAACGGCCATGCTGCCGAACCACAAAATCATGATCATCATCAGTGAAAAGACAATGAGGGCTCTGTCTACGTCTTTACGAAAACGCTGAAAAATCCCCTTGGGGGATAGACCCTCGGACACATTTTTTTAACTTCAGACGCATTGTAACCTTCCCTGGCGGACCTGCCTTAAGACGGCCCACACACAGATTTATCCATTTAATCAAATATCTTTAGATCATCGGCTGGTGGCAGAATTAGGGAGAATTGCGGCGGAATTTTTTAACTGGTCGCCAATTTCGAGACGGTTTCACTTGGTTGCGTGAATTGTTGCACAGATGGTAACATACGAGCCGATTGACTTGCCCAGAAAGCAGATCGCGTTGCAGCGGTAGGATCAAGGGGCAAATGTCCTTTAACTGCCTAACTATTAATCAATTAGATACGATAGCGACGAATCATGATTAACTTCGCGGTAAGCTGCGCAGGGTAAGCGGAGCAGGGTTAAGCTGTGAAAGGGCCATCCATGAGCAATACAACCACAGGGTTACAAGAGCCGTCCTTCCGCGAAAGTGTGGACATTATGTTCAACCGCGCTGTCGCCTTGATGGATCTTCCGCGCGGCCTTGAGGAGAAAATCCGCGTTTGTAACGCGACCTACACGGTGCGGTTTGGCGTTCGGCTGCGAGGAAAGATCGAAACGTTCACAGGGTACCGCTCGGTGCATTCCGAACACATGGAACCGGTCAAGGGCGGTATTCGCTTCTCGCTCGGTGTAAACCAAAACGAGGTTGAGGCGCTGGCTGCGCTGATGACGTATAAATGCGCGCTGGTTGAAACGCCGTTTGGCGGCTCCAAAGGCGGGCTTTGCATTGATCCGCGGGCTTGGGACGATGATGAAATGGAACGCATCACCCGTCGTTTCGCCTACGAGCTGATCAAGCGCGACCTGATTAACCCGAGCCAAAATGTGCCCGCCCCTGACATGGGCACCGGCGAGCGTGAGATGGCGTGGATCGCCGACCAATACAAACGCATGAACACCACCGACATCAACGGGGCAGCCTGTGTCACCGGTAAACCTGCCCACGCTGGCGGCATCCAAGGCCGCGTTGAGGCGACGGGACGTGGGGTTCAATATGCCTTGCAGGAATTCTTCCGCCATCCCGAAGACATTAAAATCGCAGGACTGTCTGGCAAGCTGGATGGCAAACGGGTTGTCGTACAGGGCCTTGGTAACGTGGGCTATCACGCGGCATCGTTCCTCAGCGCCGAAGATGGCTGCATTATCACGGGTATTATCGAACATGACGGTGCGCTTAGCGATGAAAATGGGCTTGACGTTGAAGCCGTACACGCGTGGATCGCCAAGCACGGTGGCGTCAAAGGCTACCCGACGGGGACTTACGTCAAAGACGGCGCTTCTGTCTTGGAACAGGACTGCGAAATTTTGATTCCGGCGGCCTTGGAAGGGGTCATCAACCTCGGCAATGCCGCCAAAATCAAAGCGCCTCTAATCATTGAAGCTGCGAATGGTCCGGTTACTGCGGGTGCCGACGAGGTTCTGCGTGAAAAGGGCACTGTGATCATCCCCGACATGTTTGCCAATGCCGGCGGGGTGACGGTGTCCTACTTTGAGTGGGTCAAGAACCTCAGCCATATCCGCTTTGGTCGCATGCAACGTCGCCAAGAAGAATCGCGCCATGAATTGATCGTTGGTGAACTTCAGAGATTGTCTGAACATCTGGGCGACCAATGGTCGATGACGCCGAACTTTAAAACCAAGTATCTGCGCGGTGCAGGGGAACTGGAACTGGTTCGCTCTGGCCTCGATGATACGATGCGCACAGCCTATCAGGCGATGCGCGACATGTGGCACAGCCGCGATGATGTCCACGATCTTCGAACCGCCGCCTATTTGGTGTCAATCGGGCGGGTGGCGTCGAGCTATCAAGCCAAGGGACTTTAACGCGGCCTAACGGTTAACGCGATCACTCCCTCAAATTCCGCCTCCGATTTTCTGCGTATGGGGCGGGTAAAACCCACCGTTTTAACGTGTCGGCTTGGCTAAAAACGGTTCCCGAAGGGCTGCTTGGCTAAACAATTGGACATGCAAGATAAACACGGCCAACACGCCATCAAAAGGGATTGCAGACGCCGCGCGCTTGACTAGTGTCGGATCAATCAAGGGGACATCATGGGCTATTCCGGCTTCAAAGTCATCAAAGAAGGTTTGTTTGGCCAAAAAGGGTGGAAACCCGTTTGGCGCAATCCAGAACCGAAACCCGAATATGATGTGATCATCATCGGCGGCGGAGGGCATGGTCTGTCGACGGCCTACTACCTTGCCAAAGAGCATGGCATCACCAACGTCGCGGTGTTGGAAAAGGGATATCTTGGTGGCGGCAACATAGGTCGCAACACGACCATCGTGCGGGCAAATTATTTCCTGCCAGGCAATTCCGAATTCTATTCCCATTCCTTAAAATTATGGGAAGGGATGGAACAAGACCTGAATTACAACACCATGATGTCACAGCGTGGCGTGCTGAACTTGTTTCACAGCGACGGTCAACGTGATGCCTTCGTACGGCGCGGCAATGCGATGGTAAATCAGGGCGACGACGCGATTTTGCTGTCGCCTGAGGGCGTGCGCGAACAGGTGCCGTTCATTGATTTTGAAAATACACGCTTCCCGATCTACGGAGGTTTGCTCCACAAGCGGGGCGGTACGGCGCGCCATGATGCAGTGGCGTGGGGCTATGCGCGTGGCGCCGACCAGCGCGGCGTTGATTTGATCCAGAACTGCGAAGTTACCGGTATCGATATTCAAGGCGGTGTTGTCAAAGGTGTGCAAACCAGCCGTGGCCCGATCCGCGCCAAAAAGGTCGCGATCGTCGTGGCAGGGCGGTCCAGTCAGGTCGCGCAAATGGCTGGCATGCGGCTGCCGATCGAAAGCCACGTTTTGCAGGCGTTTGTGTCCGAGGGGGTGAAACCTTTCCTTAACAAGGTCGTTAGCTTTGGCATGGGCCACTTCTATATCAGTCAGTCTGATAAGGGTGGCTTGGTATTTGGTGGTGATTTGGATTTCTATGCGTCCTACGCCGCGCGGGGCAATCTGCCTATGGCCGAACACGTGATGGATGCTGCGATGACGTTGATGCCCGCGATTGGTAAGGCGCGCGTGTTGCGCAGTTGGGGTGGCATCATGGATATGTCACCTGATGGATCACCGATCATCGACAAGACCGACACCGACGGACTGTTTCTGAATTGCGGCTGGTGTTACGGTGGATTCAAAGCGGTGCCAGCATCGGGGTTCGCCTACGCGCATTTGATTGCCAAAGACACACCACACAAAACAGCCGCTAAATTCCGCCTTGACCGCTTCGCAACGGGTCAAGGTCTGCTTGATGAAGAGGGCACCGGTTCTCAACACAACCTACATTAGGAAACGTAAATGCGCTTGCCTTGCCCCTTATGCGGAGATCGTGATCGCCGCGAATTTTATTATCAAGGTCATGCTGTGATGTTGGAACGACCACTGCGCGATGCGGGCAGCTCCGCGTGGGACTACTATTTGCACAACCGTGACAATGCCGCTGGCGAGACGCGCGATTTGTGGCATCATGAAGCGGGCTGCGGGGCGTGGATTGTGGTCACGCGCAACACCGTGACACATGAGGTTCTGGGCGCAATTCTGGCTGAGAATGTCAAGAAAACTGGAACCCGAGCATGAGGATCGCAGGCAGAGGGTTCAATCGCAGCGCGTGCGCAGTCACATTCACCTTCGACGGACAATGCTACAAAGGCCGCGCAGGCGATACCCTTGCCGCGGCACTGCTGGCAAACGATGTTCGCCATGTTGCGCGTTCGTTCAAATATCACCGCCCGCGCGGTGTGGTGACTGCTGGTTCGGAAGAACCCAACGCGCTGGTCACAGTGGGCCATGGCGCCGCACAAGACCCCAACATCCGCGCCACGACATTGGAAATTTACGACGGTCTTGCTGCGCGGTCCCAAAACGCGTGGCCGTCGCTAAAACATGATGCAATGGCGATCAATGACCTGTTGTCGCCGTTTCTAAGTGCTGGATTTTATTATAAAACCTTCATGTGGCCCAAGTCATTTTGGGAAAAGCTGTATGAGCCTATTATTCGCCATGCTGCTGGCCTCGGTACGTTGTCAGGTGAGACAAACCAAGACACCTACGAAAAAGCATTTGCTCATTGTGACGTGTTGGTCATTGGGGCAGGACCCGCAGGGATTATGGCCGCATTGACCGCTGCAAGGGCCGGTGCAGATGTGATCCTGACCGACGAAGGTCTGGCCTGTGGCGGACGTTTGTTGTGCGAAACCTATGGCGTGAACGGCCGAACGGGTGAAGATTGGGTGGCGGAACGGCTGACTGAACTGTCAAACATGGAAAACGTGCGCATCATGACACGCACAACCGTGACGGGGGCCTACGACCAGGGCACGTTTGCTGCATTGGAAACCGTCGGTTCGCGCAACCCGCAAGCGCCGAAAGAATGCTTTTGGCGCATCGTCGCAAAGCGGTCGATCTTGTGCGCAGGTGCGCTTGAACGTCCCATCGCCTTTCCGAACAACGACCGCCCTGGCATCATGCTGGCCTCTGCAGTGCGCAGCTATCTTAATCGCTTTGGCGTCGCCTCGGGCGACGCCGTGACGATATTTGCCAACAACGACGATGCCCATAGGACTGCGCTAGATTTGATCGACGCGGGCGTGACCGTGGCATGTGTGATCGACAGCCGCACGGATGCAGTGGCCTCGGGCGACTACCCAATGGTTGCGGGTGGGCAAGTTATCGCAACCAAAGGACGCCACGGGCTGACCAGCATCACCGTGCGCGACGCAAATGGCACCCACGATATCCAAACCGATTGCTTGGCGATGTCAGGCGGCTGGAACCCGACGCTGCATTTGACATGCCACATGAACGCGCGGCCCACGTGGTCTGACGAAATTCTGAGTTTTGTGCCAACAGACGGGTCGATCCGGAATATGTTGGTGGCAGGGGCCGCACGCGGCGTCTTTTCGACGCTGGGGTGTTTGGCGGATGGGATAGCGGTGGCAAACACCACGATCCGCGAACTAGGTTTAACTGCGCCACAGATTGACACACCAACAGCCGAAGACAGCGCATATCGGATTGAACCACTTTGGCAGGTCGATGGCAAAGGGCGAAAATGGCTAGATTTTCAGAACGATGTGCATGTGAAAGACATCGCGTTGGCCGTGCAGGAAAATTTCCGCAGTGTTGAGCATATGAAACGCTACACGACGCAGGGCATGGCGACCGATCAGGGCAAGAATTCCAACGTCGTTGCCCTCGCGGTGCTGGCGGATGCGACAGGGCGCGGCATTCCCGAAACTGGCACAACCACCTTTCGCCCGCCATATGTGCCTGTCGCGATTGCTGCAATGGGCGCGGGGTCGCAGGGGCACGGGTTTGCGCCTGAACGCCACACGACGTCCCATAAGGCAACGCTGGATCGTGGCGCGCCGATGATTGAAGCGGGGCTGTGGTACCGCCCAAGTTATTTCCCGAAACCGCATGAAACCACATGGCTTGAGGCCTGCAATCGTGAGGTGGCGATGGTGCGCAATCACGTCGGCATCTGTGATGTGAGCACGCTGGGAAAAATTGATATTCAAGGACCGGACGCCGCCGCATTCCTTGATTTTGTCTACTGCAACACGTTCTCGACGTTGAAAGAAAACCGCGTGCGCTATGGGCTGATGCTGCGCGAAGACGGGCATGTGATGGATGATGGCACAACCGCGCGGCTTGGTGCGAATCACTACGTAATGACCACAACGACAGCGGCTGCAGGGCAGTTGATGAAGCATCTTGATTGGGTGTCTCAGGCGTTGCGCCCCGATCTTGATGTGCGCGTGGCCTCTGTCACCGAACAATGGGCGCAATTTGCCGTTGCGGGGCCAAAGGCGCGTGATCTTTTGAATTCCATTTTGGACACGCCAATCGATGATGAAAACTGGCCGTTCATGTCTTGCGGATCTATCGACATAGCGGGTGTGCAGGGCCGGTTGTTCCGCATCTCGTTTTCGGGTGAACACGCCTATGAAATCGCGGTCCCGTCGCGCTACGGGGCGTCGTTGTTCCGCCTTCTGACAGCGCAGGCCGAAGCGATGGATGGCGGGCCATATGGGATGGAAGCGCTCAACGTGTTGCGGATCGAAAAGGGCTTTATCACCCACGGCGAAATCCATGGCCGCGTCACCGCAAGCGACATCGGTTTTGGTCGTATGGTGAGCCAGAAAAAAGACTGTATCGGCAATGCGATGTCGCAAAGACCGGGGTTGTTAGACCCAGAGCGTGAACAGCTTGTCGGGCTGAAACCTGTTGAAATTAAAGGTAAATTAACCGCTGGCGCGCATCTGTTTGTCGACGGCGCAGACGCCGTAAGCGAAAATGATCAAGGCTACGTCACCTCGGTTTGTTATTCGCCAACTTTGGGACATGACCTCGCGCAGGCGTTTCTTAAGGATGGCCCGAACAGGCATGGTGACCACATCCTACTGGTCGATCACTTGCGCGATGTTCAAACCCTGTGTGAGGTGTGCCATCCTGTCTTCTTTGATCCAACAGGGGGACTTGCCCGTGGTTAAATTGATTGCCAAGTTGCCTTGCGCTGGGCTGCTGCCCATGGCTATTGGCACGGTCACATTGACTGAAATTGACGCTGGGAAAATGACTTTGGTGGCCCCGTTTGCGGGTCAGCAAAAATCCGTGTCAGACGCGCTGAAATCTTCCATCGGTGTCGGATTTCCAGCCCCGAACCAGACGTCAGGCACGACGCCGCGCGCGGTTTGGTGCGGCAGGGGGCAGGCATTGATCATCGGTGCTGACTGTCCGGATCTGGAGGGTGCTGCCTGCGTTGATCACTCGGACGCATGGGCGATTGTGCAGATTGATGGCCCTGATGCCATGGCACTGCTTGCGCGCCTGACCCCGATTGATCTGCGCGCATCGACGTTCAAACGCGGCCACACTGCTCGCACCTTAATCGGGCACATGACAGGCGGTATCACGCGATTGGGCGTGCAATCGTTTGAGGTGATGGTGATGCGATCCATGGCGGCGACATTGATGCACGATCTGACGCAAGCGGCTCAAAATATTGCTGCGCGGGCAGATTCCGGCGATTAACAAGGCGTACTGGCCAGTTATCGCTCGGACGCCACGGGGCTGATCCGTGACAAGACCGACCGTTGGGTGATTTGACCCATAGGCGTGCCATTCTCAGTCACCGTCAACGCGCCGAATTCGCACAAACTGTCGATGACATCTGACACTGGTGTTTCTGCGTCAACCTCATGTCCGCTTGATCCCCAATCGGCTTCGGGAATCATCACATCGCGCGCGCATAATACGCCAAGCGGGTTCATATGCGCCACAAAATCAGAGACATAGCCGTTCGCAGGGCTTGAGAATATTTCGCGTGGGGTTCCGGATTGCACAATGCGCCCGCCTTCCATAATGGCAATGCGATTGCCAATCTTGAACGCTTCGTCCAGATCATGACTGACGAAAATGATTGTGCGGTTCAGGCGTTGCTGCAGATCAAGCAGCTCGTCTTGCAGGCGCGTGCGGATCAGCGGATCAAGGGCGCTGAACGGTTCGTCCATCAACAAGATCGGCGCGTCAGTGACAAACGCACGCGCAAGGCCGACGCGCTGTTGCATGCCGCCCGACAGCTCCCCGACCAGCGCATTGGCGCGATCCGCCAGTCCAACCAGTTCCAATTGTTCGTCGACTTTGCGGCGGCGTTCCGCCTTCGTCATACCTCCCAGTTCCAGACCCAGCCCGACGTTGTCGCGCACGGTGCGCCAAGGCAGCAGACCAAACGCCTGAAACACCATCGACACACATTCACGGCGCAGTTTGCGCAATTCTGTTGGGGGGGCGGACCCGACTTCGCACGTCCAGTCGCCATCATGGACCTGCACGGCGCCGCGCGCGACGGGGTTCAATCCGTTAACCGCACGCAACAGCGTCGATTTCCCTGATCCTGACAGCCCCATCAGCACCAGAATTTCACCCTTGTTCACGTCAAGCGAGCAATCATGCACGCCCAATATCTGCCCACAGGCGTTCTGGATTTCCGTGCGATCCATGCCTTGATCCATCAACGGCAGGGCGACTTCTGGATTATTCCCAAAGACGATAGACACGTTTTGGAATTCAACAGCTTTTGTCATTTCGGTCCGTTCATTTTTTTGGTCTGACATTATTTTGACCCCATCCGAAGCATTCGATCCAGCATGATGGCGACCACCACGATGACCAGACCGGATTCAAAGCCTTTGGCGGTGTCCACGGTGCCAAGCGCGCGTACGACCGGCACGCCCAGTCCATCCGCGCCGACAAGTGCTGCGATGACAACCATCGACAAGGACAACATGATCGTTTGATTGAGGCCCGCCATGATCTGCGGCAGGGCTGATGGCAATTCTACCTTAAGCAGTTTTTGCCGCTTGGTCGCGCCAAATGCATCCGCAGCTTCGAGCAGCGGGAGCGGCGTAGACGAGATGCCAAGGTGTGTCAGGCGGATAGGCGCAGGCAGCACGAAGATCACCGTGGCGATCAATCCGGGCACCATGCCGATGCCAAAAAATACAATCGCGGGGATAAGATAAACGAACGTTGGTAGTGTTTGCATCAGGTCCAGAACCGGCCGCATCCACGCATACAGACGGGGCCTGTGTGCAGCGGCGATGCCGATAGGAACCCCGATACCCATACAGACCACGCAGGCCGATAGGACCAATGTCAGGCTCTCTGTTGTTTCTTCCCAGTAGTCTTGGTTCAGGATGAACAGGAACCCGATTGCGACCATCAAACACGGCTTCCAGCTGCGTTGCATCGCCCATGTAAGCGCGACAAACCCTGCGATGACGATCAGCGGATGTGGCGTTTGAAGCAGCCATAAGATGCCATCAATCAAGGACTCCATTGTGTCGGCCATGCCATCGAAAAACGCGCGACTGCGCGGTTCTAACCAATCAAAAGCGGCCTCTGCCGTGTCACCGACGGGGATCTTGTTTTCGGTTAGCCAATCCATCGCATCATTCTCCTGAGTAGATATGGAAATGGGCGAGGCATTTGCCCCGCCCATTCACGTATTCTAGGCCTGATTATTCGCCCAGCGCCATCGTCACTGCGTCCGTTGCTGACGATCCATCAAGATGCGTCACGCCATCAAGCCATCCTGTCACAACGTCCATGTTGGCCTGCATCCATGCGGTTGCTGCCTCATCTGGATCGGTGCCATCATTCAGGATCGCGCCCATGATTTCGTTTTCCATGGCGAGCGTGAATTCCAGATTTTGCAGCAACTTGCCGACGTTCGGGCAGGTGTCGACATAACCGGCAGATGTGTTGGTGAACACGGTCGCGCCACCAAGATCGGGTCCGAACCAGTCGTCGCCACCGCTTAGATACGTCATGTCGTAGTTGGCGTTCATTGGGTGAGGTTCCCAGCCGAGGAAGACAATCGGCTCGTCGCGATCGGACGCACGACCAACTTGTGCCAGCATGCCTGCTTCTGAGGATTCGACCACTTCGATCGCGTCCGCATCAAGCCCGAATGCACCTGATTCGATCATGTCGATGATTAGACGGTTACCGTCATTGCCAGCCTCAATGCCGTAAATCTTGCCTTCAAGCGCCTCTGCGTTCGCAGCAAGCGCGTCAAATGACGTGATACCGAGTGCCGCACCCGCAGCGTTTGTCGCCAGCGTATATTTCGCGCCTTCAAGATTGGCACGGACCGTATCAACTGTGCCTGCATCACGATAAGAGGCTATGTCGCCTTCCATGGTGGGCATCCAATTGCCAAGGAAAACGTCGATGTCGCCCTCGGCCATAGATGTGTAAGTTACTGGCACGGATAGAACTTTGATGTCCGTTTCATAACCCAGTGCGCCCAGAACAACAGTCGTGGCGGCTGTTGTCGCGGTGATGTCAGTCCAGCCGACGTCAGAGAACGTGACAAGGCTACAGTTCGCATGTCCGTCAGCCGACGCAGCGCCAGCAGCACAAATAGCGAGGATTGAAAGGGTGGATTTCATAATAGTCTCCCGTGTTGGTTTTTTCTTGATTGACGAGTCAATAAAGAACAATTTAAGTCACCTAGCAACAACTTTTGAGGATGTCATGCCAAAGCTTGGAATGGAGCCTATACGCCGTGCGGCTTTGGTTAAAGCCACCATTGACGTAATTGGTGCGCAGGGATCATTGGATGTGACTGTCAGTCAGATCGCCAAACGCGCTGGCATGTCGTCGGCATTGGCGCACCATTACTTTGGTGGCAAAAATCAAATTTTTCTCGCCGCAATGCGGCAAATCCTGCGCGATTTTGCCGTTGAGGTTCGTGAAAAACTGCATACGTCCCACACCCCGCGTGCTCGCGCTGAGGCGCTCATCGCCGCGTCTTTCGCGCCGTCGTGCTTCGCGCCCTCGACGGTCAGTGCATGGATGACGCTGTACGCGCAGGCGGCGACACAGCCTGAAATGCACCGTCTGTTGTTGTTGTATCAGCGGCGGTTGCACTCGAACCTGACACACGCGTTGCGGCCCCTGTCGCCGTCGCCCGTGGACGATGCCGCTACGATGGCTGCGCTGATTGACGGGCTTTATCTGCGGGCCGCCTTGGCGCGCGATACCGATCCCGACACGGCCCATGCCACAGCCCTACGCGCCCTTGACCGCCTAACTGGAGCGAACACATGACCAAGCCTAATATTCTGATCATCATGGTCGACCAGCTGAACGGAACACTGTTTCCAGACGGCCCCGCCGACTGGCTGCACGCCCCGAACCTCAAAGCTCTGGCTGCGAAGTCGACCCGCTTTAAGAATGCCTACACCGCGTCGCCGCTGTGCGCACCGGGGAGGGCATCTTTCATGTCGGGCCAGCTGCCAAGCCGAACGCAAGTCTATGACAATGCAGCAGAATTTGCGTCGTCAATCCCAACCTACGCACACCACCTGCGCCGCGCAGGGTATCAAACCTGTCTGTCTGGAAAGATGCATTTTGTTGGCCCAGATCAGCTTCACGGGTTTGAGGAACGCCTGACCACAGACATCTACCCGCCCGATTTTGGCTGGACGCCGGACTATCGCAAGCAGGGCGAGCGTATTGACTGGTGGTACCACAACATGGGGTCCGTCACCGGTGCGGGCGTCGCCGAAATCACCAATCAAATGGAATACGACGACGAGGTTTGCTATAATGCAACCCGCAAATTGTACGACTTGTCGCGCGGCAAGGATGATCGCCCGTGGTGCCTGACCGTATCGTTTACCCACCCCCATGACCCCTACGTCGCGCGTAAGAAATACTGGGATCTGTACGAGGATTGCGACCATCTTTTGCCCGAAGTCGGACCTATGGCTTACGAGGATCATGACGCCCATTCGCAGCGTATTCTTGATGCAAACGATCACGAAAACTTCGACATTACCGAAGATCAGGTTCGTCGCGCCCGCCGCGCTTATTTTGCCAACATCTCCTATCTGGACTACAAAATCGGTGAAGTCTTGCAGACGCTCAAAGACACCCGCCAAGAGGCGACGATCCTGTTTGTGTCTGACCATGGCGATATGCTGGGTGATCGTGGATTGTGGTTTAAAATGTCCTTCTTTGAGGGGTCTGCCCGCGTTCCGTTGATGATTTGCGCGCCGCAAATGCCAGCCGGATTGCTAGAAACACCCGTTTCAAACATCGATGTCGCGCCGACGCTCTGCGATCTCGCAGGGGTGTCGATGGAAGAAGTCATGCCATGGACGGAAGGTATGTCGCTTGTGCCAATGGCTAATGGTGTTGAGCGGACTGAACCTGTGGCGATGGAATACGCCGCCGAGGGATCGTATTCGCCCGTTGTCTGCCTGCGATACGGCAAATGGAAATACACGCGCTGCACACTCGACCCAGATCAGTTATTTGATATTTCAACCGATCCAAATGAACTAAATTGCCTTGCGAATGTTGCAAAACATCAAGGCACCATGGAGCAATTGCGTGCGAAGTCAGAGGCCCGTTGGGACCTTGTCGCATTCGATGCGCAAGTCCGTGAAAGCCAAGCCCGCCGATGGGTGGTTTATGAAGCCTTGCGCAACGGCGATTACTATCCATGGGATCACCAGCCACTGCAAAAAGCCTCCGAACGCTACATGCGCAACCATATGGACCTCAATACTCTTGAGGAAAAACAACGCTTTCCGAGAGGGGAATAACATGACCTACGATATTCAACCTACTGCTAGCCACTTTATCGACGGGCAGTACGTCGAAGACACCAGCGGCACACCGATCCCCGTGATCTGTCCGGTTTCCGAACAACAAATCGCGATTGTTTATGCCGCGACCCCCGCCATCATCGAACAGGCGTTGGCCGCCGCGACCCGCGCGCAAGGTGAATGGGCCGCAATGACCGGAACCCAGCGTGGCCGCGTGTTGCGCCGTGCCGCTGATATTATGCGGGACCGCAACTATGATCTCAGCGTGCTTGAGACAAATGACACTGGAAAGCCGCTGCAAGAAACCCTCGTGGCGGATGCAACATCGGGTGCTGATGCGCTGGAATATTTCGGCGGGCTGGCTGGCAGCTTGACCGGTGAACACATCCAGTTGGGTAATGATTTCGTCTATACCCGACGCGAAGCCTTGGGTGTTTGCGTAGGTATTGGCGCATGGAACTACCCAACACAGATCGCCGCATGGAAGGCCGCGCCTGCGTTGGCCTGCGGCAATTCCATGGTCTTTAAACCGTCCGAACAGACACCGCTTTGCGCCCTTAAAGTTGCGGAAATTTTGCACGAAGCAGGCGCACCTGCGGGCATCTACAACGTGGTGCAGGGAATGGGCGAAGTTGGCCAGGCCCTCATCACTGACCCGCGCGTCGACAAGGTTTCCTTGACCGGATCGGTGCCCACTGGCCGCAAAGTTTACGCGGCCGCTGCGGCTGGAATTCGCCACGTGACAATGGAACTGGGCGGCAAATCCCCCATTGTGATCTTTGATGATGCAGACCTTGAGGACGCGGTCAGCGGGGCAATTCTGGGCAATTTCTACAGCTCCGGTCAGGTCTGTTCCAACGGTACGCGGGTGTTCGTTCAATCCGGCATCAAGGAGGCATTTTTGAACCGCCTGAGTGAGCGTTTGAAAGACGTCAAAATGGGCGACCCGCTGGACGAAAGTGTTAACTTTGGCCCCTTGGTGTCCGAACGCCAGATGGGTATTGTGCAGGGGTTCATTGCCAAAGGCATCGCAGAAGGCGCGCGTTTGGTCGCTGGCGGGAAACGCCAAGGGGATCTTGGTTACTTCCTGCAACCCACTGTTTTCGCAGACGTAACCGATAATATGACAATTGCCACTGATGAAATCTTTGGACCCGTGATGAGCGTTCTGGATTTTGAGGATGAGGACGATGTCTTGACCCGCGCCAATGCCACAGACTTCGGCCTCGCCGCTGGGGTGTTTACCAATGATCTGGGACGCGCCCACCGTATGGTTGCAGGGTTTGAGGCTGGAACGACCTATATCAACACCTACAACGTCGCCCCCGTTGAGGCGCCATTTGGTGGATCGAAACTGTCCGGCGTCGGGCGTGAAAATTCCAAGGCCGCGATTGATCATTACAGCCAGCTAAAGTCGGTTTACGTCGGCATGGCCCCAGTTGAGGCACCGTTTTAAATGCAAGCTGAATATGTCATCGTAGGTGCGGGCAGCGCGGGTTGCGCTATGGCTTACCGCCTTGCCGAAGCCGGTAAATCCGTCATTGTCATCGAAACTGGCGGCAGTGATGTCGGTCCTTTTATTAACATGCCCGCAGCCTTGTCCTACCCTATGAGCATGAAACGCTACGATTGGGGGTTTAAAAGCGAACCCGAACCCCACCTTGGTGGGCGCAAACTGGCCTGTCCGCGCGGTAAGGTCATTGGCGGATCATCCTCAATCAACGGCATGATCTATGTGCGTGGCCATGCCCGTGATTTCGATCATTGGGCCGAAAGTGGTGCTGATGGTTGGGCCTACGCTGACGTGCTGCCGTATTACAAACGGATGGAAGACTGGCACGACGGCGGGCGCGGTGGCGACGCGGATTGGCGTGGCCAAGGCGGGCCCTTGCATGTCACCCGTGGACCCGGCGACAATCCGTTGACGCAGGCGTTCATCCAAGCGGGCGGGCAGGCGGGGTATCAGCTGACGCCTGATTACAACGGGCAGCAACAAGAAGGCTTCGGTCCGTTCGACGCCACCATTTGGCAGGGCAAACGCTGGTCTGCGGCATCTGCGTATCTGCGACCTGCGCAAGCGACTGGAAATTGTGAAGTTATCCAAGGCACCGCCGCGCGCATCGTGATTGTCGATGGTCGCGCAACGGGTGTTGAGTTGACCGACGGGCGGATCGTTTCCGCAAACGCCGAAGTCATCATAGCGGCCTCTGCGATCAATTCGCCCAAGCTGTTGATGTTGTCGGGCATTGGCCCCGCCAAACACCTGTCCGAACACGGAATTACGGTTGTGGCCGATCGCGCCGGAGTTGGACAAAACCTGCAAGACCACCTTGAGCTTTACGTTCAGATGGCCGCAAAGGGCCGTCATAGCCTTTACAAATATTGGTCTTTATTGGGCAAAGCACTGGTCGGCGCGCGCTGGCTGTTTACAAAAACGGGCATTGGCGCGTCCAACCAGTTCGAAGCCTGCGGTTTTATAAGATCCAAAGCCGGCTTGGACTATCCTGACATTCAGTTTCATTTTCTCCCGCTCGCCGTGCGCTATGACGGTGTTGGCGCGCGCGAGGGATATCAGGCCCATGTTGGACCGATGCGGTCCAAATCACGCGGCGCGGTCACGCTAAATTCAGCCGATCCCAAAGATGATCCGAGCATCTTTTTCAACTACATGTCGCACCCAGAAGATTGGGAAGAGTTTCGCGCCTGCATCCGCCTCACACGTGAGATTTTTGGTCAAGATGCCTTTGTGCCTTTCGCCTGCGATGAGCTTATCCCGGGAATAGATGCGCAATCTGACGCGGCCTTGGATGATACGATCCGTGAGCACGCGGAGAGTGCTTATCACCCGTGCGGGACTTGCAAAATGGGCAGTGCGGACGATCCCGATGCGGTGGTCGATCCGGTGGGCCGCGTGATTGGCGTTACAGGACTGCGGGTTGCAGACAGTTCAATCTTCCCGCGCATCACCAACGGCAATCTGAATGCTCCCTCCATCATGGTCGGGGAGAAAATGGCCGATCATGTGTTGGGAAAACAGCCAATTGCGCCCAGCAATGATGCACCTTGGATTCACCCTGATTGGAAAACAGCGCAACGTTAACCTCACCCATGGTTCTTGCTTGCGTCGGGACGCAGTTAACACTTAATTAACGAAATGATCCGGTTTTGTTCTCTTCTTCTGCTTCTCGCTAAGCCCGCATTTGCGGACTTTGGCGGTCCTATCCACGTGGTCGATGGGGATACATTGCGTGTGGGCGACGTTACTGTGCGCATTCACGGGATAGATGCGCCCGAAACTGACCAAACATGCGATGACGCACAGGGTCGAACTTGGCCCTGTGGCGCATTCGTAACGGAAGAAATCAGCCGTCGTTATGAGGGTAAAACGGCGACCTGCGAGCTCATTGAACTGGATCGATATGGCCGCAGCGTCGCCAAGTGTTTTGTCGCAGGCAGCGACATGGGTGAACAGATCGTGGCAGATGGTTTGGCACAGGCCTATCGCCAATATTCAATGGATTATGATTTGGTGGAAAAATCAGCACAAGTTCTCAGCCTTGGGCTTTGGGCGGGTACCATGCAATCGCCCGCCGCCTTTCGCGCAGATCAACGTGCCGCCGTGCTTGACGCGAACCCACCATCCACGCCAACAGACGCTAACTGCTTCATAAAAGGCAATATTTCGGCATCAGGCCAGATATATCACATGCCGCACAACCGCCACTACGACAACACCCGCATCAACGAGAGCCGTGGTGAACGCTGGTTCTGTAGCGAAGCAGACGCCCAAGCCGCGGGCTGGCGTGCGGCGCTCAACTAGCTTTCAGTCGGGGCCGTTTCATCGACAATTGCTTGAAAGTCCTCAAAGAATTGATCGGCCATTTTCTTGGCAAAGCCGCCGACAATCCGGCTGCCGAGTTGTGCCAATTTGCCGCCAACTTTGGCGTCCACATTGTAGGACAGCTCGGTTCCGCCCTCGACGTCTGCCAACGTCACCTCTGCTGCACCCTTTGCGAATCCTGCGACACCACCCTTGCCTTTGCCGACGATGCGATAGCTATTTGGAGCGTTCACATCCTCCAGCGTGACAGCGCCTTTGAATGTTGCCTTCACGGGGCCAACTTTTTGTTTAACGACAGCCTCAAACCCCGTTTCGGGAGTTCCAGTCAATTCTTCACAGCCCGGAATGCAGGCCCGCAATGTGTCCACATTGTTCAGATGTGTCCAGACAGTGGCGCGGTCCGCTGCGATAATGCGTGTGCCGATCAGTTCCATGAAAAATCCCCCTATTCTAGTTGATACGGTAACATGCCGCGTTCGTTCGGGTCCACGCGAAGTTGACTTGCCAAGGGGGGCACGGATCGGTGCGGGCAGGCATTGCGTTCACAAATACGACACGAAATTCCGATGGGAACAAACGCCGCCGCGTGTTCCACCATCATATGATCGGCATAGACCAGTGCGCTGGCATGTTTGATCTCACAACCAAGCCCAATCGCATAGCGCCGCGTCGGGATGCCCCACGCCCCCCCAGGTTTGCTGACATCGCGGGCGAGGCAGAAATATCGAACCCCGTCAGGGGTTTGCGCCAACTGCCGTAACCAACGGCCCGGCGTTTCAAAGGCGCTGTGTACATTCCAAAGCGGGCAGGCGCCGCCAAACCGCGCGAACTGCAATGTTGTGGCCGAATGGCGCTTGGTGATCGTTCCGGCTGGATCAACGCGTACGAAAAAGAACGGGATACCCTTGGCGCCGGGGCGTTGCAGTGTCGACAATCTATGGGCAACCTGTTCAAGCGACGCGCCAAATCGATCCGCGATACGTTCCAGATCGTGGCGTGTTTCCTGCGCGGCTGCTAGGAACACGCGATACGGCATCATCGCGGCACCAGCAAAATAATTTGCCAGTCCGACCTTGGCGATGCTGCGGGCTTGCGGTGATTGGAACCGCGCCAAATCCAGCGTCGCCTCTAGCAGTTTATCTTGTTTGATTAGGGCAACTTGCAGCAAAAGTTGGAATCTTTGGGTCGCATGGGTGGACTTGGATGAGAGCGACAGAACATGCGTTTGTGGGTCATAGTGGCGGATTGCGCCATCGTCATAGTTGACGACTCGCACACCGCTTTCGGCCAGCGCGCGCCGCGCCGCGCTATCAATGTCACCGTCCGCTTTGGTCGCAAACCGTTCTGCCGCGCGATCCACAGCGTCGATGTAGTTGTCGCAATAATGGAAGAAATCACGCACCTCTTCCCATGGAGAGGGCGACAATTGACTGTCTTCGCGCCCCAATGCTTCGTCCAGTGATGCCAAGCTTTCATGGGTTTGGCGGTAGGCCGTGTGCAATTCCAAAAATGCTCGCGCAAGGGCGGGGGCATTGGATGCCGCTAATCGCAAATCTGCAAGCGGCGGCGTGGGGCCGCCAAAAATCGGGTCCGCCAGTGCTTCGCGCATATCGCCGACAAGACGCGCCTCATCGCCCGATTGCAGTTCGGTCACGTCGAACCCGAATTCCTGCGCCAGTGCTAAAACCACCGTCGTCGACACCGGTCTGTTGTTGTTTTCCATCTGGTTCAGATAGGGCAGTGATACGCCCAGTTTTTCCGCGAACGCCTTTTGCGTGCAGCCGATGCGCCCGCGCAATTCTCGCAATTTAGCCCCAGCGTAGAGTTTATGTGGTGCCAATTTTCGTGTCCCCCCCAACCCAGATTTTGCAAATTTGATAATAGGCTTTGCAAAATCATGAGTCGAGGGAGTAGATGCGATTAGGCCTCAACCATCGCTGCGCGACGCATGACCCACAGCGCGCAGAAAGCGGAGGCGATTGTCGTCAACAACATTAAAATGATCAGCGGTCGCGCGCCCGTATCTGGACCAAGAACGAAGCCCGCGATCACCGACAATGCAGCGCCACCACCGATCATGAACGCACCACCAAGCCCCGCCGCAGACCCCGCAAGGGCAGGGCGCACAGACAACATTCCGGCATTGGCGTTGGGCAAGAGGATACCATTTCCGAGGCCGATGCAGATCATAAATCCAAAGAAAACAAACGGGTGACTGAAACCAGCGAGGTCAAGCAGCATCAGTGTCGACATGCCCGCAACCGTCAAAAGCGCGCCAATCAGCACCATTCGGTTGGCCCCCACACGCACCGAGTACCGGCCCGACAGACCGTTGCCGATCAGATAGCCTATCGCGGGTGAGCCAAAATAAAGGCCAAGTTCGGCAGGTTCCATTGCGAACACCTCTGTGCCGACAAATGGCGCGCCGCCAAGGTAGGCAAAGAACGCACCGGATGCGAAGGCCGCCGCGAGGCAGTAGCCCCAAAACCGCTGTGATGTCAGCAGCTTTGGATATTCGCGTACTTGTGCGGCAAACCCACCTTCGCGCTTGATGAATGTCTCTCCCTGATCGAAATATAGCAATATAAACAGCAGCAACCCGCCGCCTGCCAGCATCCAGAACGAGGCCTGCCAGCCAAATGCTTCGTCCAACACGCCGCCCACGGCGGGGCCCATCATCGGAACAATCGACATGCCCATCGTGACGTAGCCGATCATAGAAGCGGCCTGATCTTGTGGCACCATATCGCGCACAACGGCGCGGCTGATCACGAAACCTGTGGCGATTGCTGTTTGCAGCAGTCGAAAGATCAAAAAGACTGTAAAATTAGGGGCATAGACGGCACCAACGCTTGCAATCGTAAAGATGACAACAGTGCCAATCATCACGGGTCTGCGGCCGTACCGATCTGAAAACGGGCCAATTGCGACTTGTACCAGCGCTGTCGTCGCAAGGTAAGCAGAGACTGACAATTGCATCAGCGCGTATTCGACGCCAAAATGTTCTGCCATAGTCGGTAGCGACGGGAGAAACACGTTGAGCGATAGCGCCCCTATGCCGGCCATCAGGATCAAGGTTGCAATGTGGGGCGGAGTCGTGCGGTCAAGAAACCGTGTTTTTGGGAATGAGGACATGTATCAATCGTTAGTCCTGCCTCACAACATCGTCCACCGAAATCGTTATAGGTATTGCCGCACAGCGTCTGTGCGAATTAGCTAATTTGCAAATAGGCCGACTTGCTAAGGCATTCGTTTGCAAATTTGCGAGAAGGGACTCGGATCGCCCTGCATTTGCAGCTAGTTTGACCAAAACGAAGTGGACAGATTCATGACAGACATCCTGCAAGAACTTGAAGACCGCCGCGAAGCCGCCCGTATGGGAGGGGGGCAAAAGCGTATCGACAGCCAGCACTCCAAAGGCAAGTTGAGCGCGCGTGAGCGGATTGAGTTGTTGGTCGATGATGGCAGCTTTGAAGAGTTTGACACCTTTGTCGCCCACCGCAGCACCGATTTCGGGATGGAAAAAACCCGTCCAGCTGGGGATGGCGTCGTAACAGGCTGGGGGACGGTAAATGGCCGCCAAGTCTATGTCTATTCGCAGGATTTCACTGTATTAGGTGGATCAGTGTCCGCTACCCACGCCGCCAAGATCACCAAAATCATGGATATGGCGATGCAGAACGGCGCGCCGATTATTGGCATTAACGATTCAGGCGGCGCACGTATCCAAGAAGGCGTCGACAGCCTTGGCGGGTATGGTGAAATTTTCCAACGCAATATCATGGCGTCCGGCGTGGTGCCGCAAATCAGTCTAATTATGGGTCCTTGCGCGGGTGGTGCCGTCTACTCCCCCGCGATGACCGACTTTATCTTTATGGTCAAAGACAGCTCTTATATGTTCGTGACCGGACCTGACGTTGTTAGAACCGTCACAAATGAGGTCGTCACAGCCGAAGAATTGGGCGGCGCTACCACCCACACCCGCAAATCATCCGTCGCGGACGCCGCGTTTGAGAACGATGTTGAGGCGATCGCCGAAGTGCGTCGACTTGTTGACTTTTTGCCGCTGAACAATCGTCAAAAACCGCCGGTCCGTCCGTTTTTTGATAACGTCGACCGGATTGAGCCCAGTCTTGATACGTTGATCCCCGACAACCCAAACCAACCCTACGATATGAAAGAACTGATCCATAAGATCGCGGACGAGGGAGACTTTTATGAAATTCAGGCGGCTTTTGCAGGCAATATTCTGACGGGCTTTATCCGCCTTGAAGGGCGTTCTGTTGGCGTGGTTGCCAATCAGCCAATGGTGTTGGCGGGTGTGCTTGATATCGACAGCGCCCGTAAAGCCGCGCGGTTTGTGCGGTTTTGCGATGCGTTCGAAATCCCGATCCTCAGTCTTGTGGATGTCCCCGGCTTCCTGCCTGGTGTGACGCAGGAATATAACGGCGTCATCAAACACGGCGCTAAATTGTTGTTCGCTTATGGCGAAGCAACGGTGCCAAAGGTTACGATCATCACCCGCAAAGCGTATGGCGGTGCCTATGTCGTCATGTCTTCCAAGCACCTGCGCGGCGACATCAACTATGCGTGGCCCACGGCAGAAATCGCAGTGATGGGGGCCAAGGGCGCGACAGAGATCATCCACCGATCAGACCTAAACGACGCTGAGAAAACTGCGGCCCATACAAAGGACTACGAAGATCGCTTTGCCAATCCGTTCGTTGCGGCTGAACGCGGCTTCGTGGACGAGGTCATCACCCCGTCCGCCACCCGCAAGCGCCTGTGCCGTGCCTTTGCCGGCTTGCGCGGTAAACAAATGCAGATGCCATGGAAAAAACATGACAACATTCCGCTTTAATATGCACGGTGCGTGCATACAGGTTGTGTACGCGATGTGTACGCTGTGTGCGGCGTCTGTTTTGGCCGCTGAAACGATCGTGGACAACATCCCTGTGCCGTCCGGACAGGCGTTGTCGTTCATCGAATTTATATCTGAGGCGGAGGGCGAGACAGTGCGCTTTCGCTTTCTGACACCTGACATTGGCACGGCATTCGACTATATTGATGTGGCCGCTGATTTCCAAATGGTCTGCGACGACCTAGTGTTACCCGTACTAGACGCAAATGCGCTTGCGCCCCGTCAGATAGTGCTGTCCATGTCGGTTGTGGATATCCCCTTTGGCGAGGATCATCCGGACGTTCTGCAGTTTTTTGAAATTTTTAAGCCTGAAAATGGCACCTGTATCTGGGAGGAATTCTGATGCATCCACAATATGTTGCGACCCAAAGCTCATCTACACGGTTTATTGATGCAGCGGATTCACAGGCTTTGGCGACAAAATCCGTCTCGTATCTTATCAACAAGTTCCGCGCTAGTTTTCCACAGGGTTACACCCAAGTAACCTACCCTCAGAATACGCGGGGGAGCCGACGTAGTGTCGGCAACCTTCGCGTGGAAAACAGAGACAGGAGCCTACAATGCAAAAGAGCATCAAGAGCCTTTGTGCCGTTTCCCTGCTTGCCCTCGTGGCGGCATGTGGTGGCAGCAACATTGCAGGTGACGTTGAAGAATTTGTGGTCATTGACCCAGTTCCAGTCACCATCGAGCCGGTTTTCACGGGTAATTACAACTAAGCTAACATCGGGGCAGGTGGTAGCGCCTGTGCCAACCAACACAAGATTCCGCGCAACCTTTATCGAAAGGTTTGCATGATGGAAAAGCACCGTGGATTTCCAAGCCGCCTTCCGAGTTCCGATTTTCAGTTCACCATTCGCCAAGCGGTCAAAAAGGGTCTACCGGCCAAGCTGTTCAAACGAGAACGCTACGCGGATCGCCGACCTGCGGATCGCCGTGCGGACGAAGGGTTTATGTGGGCACTGAAAGAACACTTTGGCGATCAAACGTTTGCGCGAGGAAATCTTGATGCGGGCCGTTTGAATTTCGTCTTTGGGCGCGAAGTCATCCCTGCAGAAGACCCCTTTGATCCCGAAAGTTATGACGCACTGCTCAAGCTCGACTTGCGCCGAACTGAACAATCATTCCCTGAGATTTTCCGGCCCGATTGGGCCCCCGGGCAAGACTGATGTCAAAGCCGTTCAATGATACCGGAATGGGCGACATATGGCCGACCGGCACACAACATTGGCGGAAATTAGCCCAATACCCTGGGGTCTGGATAACGGTGAATGACAGCTCGATTAGACTGTGTAAGTCTGATCTTCTGGAAAGATCGCCCAGCAATCGGCCTTCTACACATTGTCAATACCGTTACCCTTCCCCTCGTCGGTCTGGTCCTGTTAGGGCTAGGCCGTCACCCTTTTCTCACGATTTATTGGGACCTTTTCGCCGTTTTATAGGTTTGGTGCATAAAACACTTGTGTTGAACACACTAAGTGGTGATTCTTTGGTACATAAAGCTAAACAAAAAAAGGGCAGTATCCAATGCTTTACTTCCGTCTTATTTTCGCCGCTGCGGCTATCTTGTCGCTCTCGGCTTGTCTTCTCGACTCTGATCTTGAGCGCGGCATTGCCGGGGCTGCGGCAGGTGTTCTTGGCGCTGAACTCCTTGGTGTTGACCCTCTTACAGGGCTTGCCGTTGGGGCGGCTGCTGGTGCGCTATGTGATGAAGTCACGAAAATCTGCCGCTAAGCATAAAGCGCGCCTTTCGATAGGCGCGACTAACAACTTTGACCGCCGTTCAGTATCTTTCCTGCGCGGCGGTTTTGCATTTTAAGGGGCTTAAATGTTCAAGAAAATCCTGATTGCCAATCGTGGCGAAATCGCCTGCCGCGTTATCAAGACGGCCCGCAAGATGGGTATCAAAACGGTTGCGGTCTTTTCAGATGCGGATCGAAATGCGCTGCACGTCAGAATGGCAGATGAGGCGTATCATATTGGCCCATCGCCTGCGAACCAGTCCTACATCGTGATCGACAAGATCATGGAAGCGGTCAAAGCAACGGGCGCTGAGGCTGTGCATCCGGGCTATGGTTTCTTGTCCGAGAATTCCAAGTTCGCCCAAGCACTGGCTGCTGCGGGCGTTGCTTTCATCGGGCCACCTGTGGGCGCCATTGAAAAGATGGGGGACAAGATCACCTCCAAAAAGATCGCCCAAGAGGCGAATGTGTCCACGGTTCCGGGCCATATGGGGCTGATTGAGGACGCTGAAGACGCCGTGAAGATTTCCAATCAGGTTGGTTATCCGGTGATGATCAAGGCGTCAGCAGGGGGTGGCGGTAAGGGTATGCGCATCGCGTGGGACGACGCGGGTGCGCGTGAAGGGTTCCAGTCCTCAAAGAACGAAGCGGCAAATTCGTTTGGCGATGATCGCATTTTCATTGAAAAATTCGTCACCCAACCACGTCACATCGAAATTCAAGTGCTGTGCGACACCCACGGCAACGGTATATATCTGGGTGAGCGGGAATGTTCGATTCAACGACGCCAGCAAAAGGTCATCGAAGAGGCCCCGTCGCCGTTTCTGGACGAAGCCACCCGCAAAGCGATGGGGGAGCAATCTGTCGCGCTGGCGCAGGCGGTGGATTATGCATCTGCGGGGACAGTGGAATTCATCGTTGATGGCGATCGCAATTTCTACTTCCTAGAAATGAACACCCGTTTGCAGGTGGAACACCCTGTGACCGAATTGATCACGGGTGTTGATCTTGTCGAACAGATGATCCGTGTCGCGTACGGTGAAAAGCTGTCCATGACCCAAGACGACGTCACACTGACAGGATGGGCGATGGAAAGCCGCCTGTATGCAGAAGACCCGTATCGTGGTTTCTTACCCTCAATTGGCCGCCTGACGACCTACCGCCCGCCGTCCGAAGTTGCAGCTGGACCCATGGTCACAAACGGCAAATGGCAAGGCGACGCCGCGATTGGCACGCACGCAGTGCGCAATGACACCGGCGTCTATGACGGCGGCGAAATCAGCATGTATTATGACCCGATGATCGCCAAGCTGTGCACGTGGGCCCCGACGCGCGCCGAGGCGATTGAGGAAATGCGACACGCACTTGATAGCTTTGAAGTTGAGGGGATCGGTCACAACATCCCCTTTCTGAGTGCGGTGTATGACCACAAAAAATTCACGTCCGGCAATATGACGACTGCGTTCATTGAAGAAGAGTTTCCAGACGGATTCGACGGGGTAACATTACTGGACGCGTCGCTTGATCGGATCGGCGCGGCTGCTGTTGCGATGTATCGTGTCTGCGAAATTCGGCGCGCGCAAATCAGCGGGCGGATGGACAATCATGAACGTGTCATCGGTAAGGATTGGACTGTTACGCTTAGTGGACGCGTTCTGACGGCGCAGGTTGAGGCCGACCGTGCCGGCGCGACCGTCACAATTGATGGAGCAGCATTCCGCGTCGAAGGTGATTGGACGCCGGGACAGCCTTTGGCAAAGGTGTCGGTGAACGGTGAACCGTTGGTGATGAAAGTTGCTCTGATTTCAGCGGGGTTTCGTGTGCGGTATCGGGGCGCCGATCTGATGGTTCGTGTACGCACGAAACGTCAGGCGGAACTGGCTGCTTTGATGCCCGAAAAACTGCCGCCGGACACGTCGAAACTTCTGTTGTGCCCGATGCCGGGATTGATCGTTAAAATCGACGTAAAGGTGGGCGACGAAGTGCACGACGGTCAAACGCTCTGCACTGTTGAAGCAATGAAAATGGAAAATAATTTACGGGCCGAAAAGAAGGCCATTGTGACCAAAATCAACGCCGTCGCTGGTGACAGTCTTGCCGTGGATGACGTGATCATGGAGTTTGAATAACTTTTGGACCTTGTCCTGCATATCGGCGCGCATCGCACTGGTTCGACGATGGTCGTGCAATCGCTCGAGGGGACGATTGCGGCGCATCCTGATTGTGGAGTGTTGCTTTGGGGGCCACGTCGTTTGCGCGAGATTTCGGGGTTTCAGGTCGCCACGCAGCGATTGGATGAAGACATTGAACCCATCGACAAAACTGCAGCGATCGGGCTGGACCAACGGGCGTCCCTTATCGCACGCGAGGCGGCCAAGGAACGTGACCGTGGCATCCACACGCTGATCCTGTTGGAGGAAAATTTCATCGGCGGGATGCGCAACAACTTTCAGACTGGCGTGTTTTATCCGGACGTGGCGCATCGATTGGCGTCTTTTGACAGTTTTTTGCCCATGCCGCCCCTTCTGGTGGCCTTGGGCGTGCGCGAATACGGCGCTGTTTGGACATCGGCCTATCATTATCAGCCACAATCAGGCCGCGCTGTTCCCGACATCGCGCTCACGCGGAAAACTTTGATCGATAATAAACGCGGCTGGCCAGAGGTCGCGAACGCCGTGCGTGAGGTTTGGCCCGATGCTGACATGATGATCTGGCAACAAGAGCATCTGGCCCTGAGCGGCGCGCAAGTCATGGGGCTAAACGCTGATCAAATCGTGATGCCAGAAGGCAAAGTGAACGCCCGCAAGTCGACTACGGCGCACCCAAGTTTGTTTTCAAGCAAAGAGGGAAAGCGTCTGTCGCACCGCTATAATCGCCACCTTAGGCGGATGCAGTCGGCAGGGGATAGCCTTTGGGTTGGAGGAGGCCCCGAATGACAGGTTATGGAAACGACCTGCGGTCATTGACCTCTTGCTCACGAAGCGGCATCCCATCGATGGTTCGGCTGATTTCACGCACGTTCCACGGTCCAGGTTTGCGCAATTCAATTTCACCGTCCTTGCCCATGATAACCAACATAAATCCGCGCGGACGCAGGCGCAGGCGTAAATCGCCGCGGGCGTCGGGGTCGGTGTCGGTCACGACGATGACATCGCGTTCGGCCAATTCGTCAGGCCGCGCGGACAGCATGTCCATTTGCTGGCGAAATCGTGGATCATTGGGGCTGTCGGCAAAGACAACGACAGGACGCGCCAGCCAAATGAAATCGTCGATATCCAGTGAAGCAGCATCAAAGACGATTGATCTGTCTTCGTTCCACAAGATGGAGGAGGACGTTACCTCTGTTTCTTGCGCGACCGAAACACTGGCCGCCAAGCCCCATGAAATAATAGCTAAAATTCGGATCATAGAATACCCCTTCATTTCCGATATAGGGGGCGGGAGCCGAAAGGCTAAGGGCAATTCGTTCAATGCCCATAACAAATCCGACATTACCATGATCGCAGCCCCCCGCCCAAATTGCGACCTTGGCCGTCTACGCCGTGATTTTGTGAGGCTGACTGCGGCTGACAGTGGGCTTTCTCGTGATTTTAGCACGGATATTCACACGGGTGTTCACCACCCGCAAAGCGCCCCGATTGGGCCAAAGAAACATACACTTCGTCCCCGACGCGGTGAATTAGAGAGGATGAACTTATGGGATCGAAAAAAGAGTGGGCCGGGCGGGCGCAAGCTGAACTTCGCGGCAGGCCACTGGATGATTTGACTTGGAAAACCATCGAAGGGATCGATATCCAGCCGGTTTACGGCGCGGACGATATCGCGGGTCTTGATCACCTCGGCTCGCTCCCTGGCGAAGCACCGTTCACCCGTGGCGTCAAAGCGACGATGTATGCGGGCCGTCCGTGGACCATTCGCCAGTACGCTGGGTTTTCAACGGCTGAAGAAAGCAACGCGTTCTACCGCAAGGCGCTGGCGGCAGGTCAGCAGGGCGTTTCCGTTGCCTTCGATCTGGCGACACACCGTGGTTATGACAGCGACCATCCGCGTGTGGTTGGCGATGTCGGCAAGGCGGGCGTCGCGATTGATAGCGTCGAGGACATGAAAGTGCTGTTTGACGGTATCCCGCTGGATAAAGTCAGTGTGTCGATGACGATGAACGGCGCAGTGATCCCGATCCTCGCCAGTTTTATCGTCGCAGGCGAAGAACAGGGGCATGATCGATCCGTGCTGTCGGGCACTATTCAGAACGATATCCTGAAAGAATTTATGGTGCGCAACACCTACGTATATCCCCCCGAACCGTCGATGCAGTTGGTCGCGGATATCATTGAATTCACGGCCGACGAGATGCCAAAATTCAATTCCATCTCGATCAGCGGCTATCACATGCAAGAAGCGGGCGCGAATTTGGTGCAGGAACTGGCATTTACGCTTGCAGATGGGCGCGAATATGTCCGCACAGCAATCGCGCGCGGCATGGACGTAGATAAGTTCGCACCGCGCCTGTCGTTCTTCTTTGCAATCGGCATGAACTTCTTCATGGAGGCCGCAAAACTGCGCGCCGCACGCCTGCTGTGGTCACGCATCATGGCGGAATTTCAGCCAAAATCCGAAAAATCATCGATGTTGCGCACGCACTGCCAGACGTCTGGTGTGTCGTTGCAGGAACAAGACCCCTACAATAATGTGGTGCGCACTGCGTACGAGGCGATGGCAGCCGTTTTGGGTGGAACGCAGTCCCTACACACCAATGCCTTGGACGAAGCGATGTCATTACCAACCGAATTCGCAGCCCGAATTGCGCGCAATACGCAATTGATTTTGCAGGAAGAAACTGGCGTCACCAACGTCGTGGATCCGCTGGCAGGGTCTTATTACGTCGAAAAGCTCACCGCTGATCTGGCGGATGCGGCATGGGGAATCATTCAAGAAGTCGAAGACATGGGGGGCATGACCAAAGCCGTGGCGTCGGGCATGCCCAAGCTGCGGATTGAGGAATCTGCCGCCAAACGCCAAGCGATGATTGATCGTGGCCAAGAAGTGATCGTGGGGGTCAACAAGTATCGATTAGACAAAGAAGACCCCATCGACATCATGGACATCGACAATGATGCGGTGCGGATCGGCCAAGTCGCGGGTCTGAAAAAGTTGCGCGAGACTCGCGATCAGCTGGCCTGCGACGCCGCATTGGTTGAAATTGAACGCCGCGCACGGGAGGGCGGCAACCTGTTGGAGGCCGCGATCGACGCGGCCCGTCATCGTGCATCTGTCGGGGAAATCAGCATGGCTATGGAAAAAGTATTCGGGCGCCACCGCGCGGAAGTAAAAACATTGGCGGGCATTTATGGTGCGGCCTACGAGGGCGACGAAGGCTTCGCCGCGATCCAGAAAGACATTGAAGACTTCGCCGAAGTCGAAGGGCGCCGCCCGCGCATATTGGTCGTCAAAATGGGCCAAGACGGGCATGATCGCGGCGCCAAGGTCATCGCGACGGCATTTGCTGATATCGGGTTTGATGTGGACGTCGGACCCTTGTTTCAAACACCGGAAGAGGCGGCGCAGGATGCTGTGGACAACGACGTGCATGTGATCGGAATTTCGAGCCAAGCTGCAGGGCATAAGACACTGGCCCCCAAGCTGATCGAAGCGCTGAAAGCGGCCGACGCTGAGGATATCTTGGTGATCTGTGGTGGCGTTATCCCGCAGCAAGACTATGATTTCCTGAAGAAAGCTGGTGTTAAGGCGATTTTTGGACCGGGAACCAATATCCCCGATGCGGCGCGCGATATCTTGCGTTTGATCCGTGCGACCCGAAAGCCTTAGGCATTGCGGCTTGATCACCTTGCGATCGCGGCTGAGACGCTTGCAGACGGCGTTGCCTGGGCCGAAGACCGCCTTGGCGTGTCGTTTCTCACAGGCGGTAAACACGCACGATACGCAACGCACAATCGGCTTTTGGGGCTCGTGGACGGACTGTATTTGGAAGTCATCGCCGCCGATCCAAATGCCTCATGCGATGGTTCGCGTTGGTTCGGGTTGGACAGGTTTGCGGGCCCACCACGATTGGTAAGCTGGATTTGTGAGCCGGAAGATTTTGACACTTTTATGGTTCATGGGATGCGCAAAGTGGCGATGGAGCGCGGCGATTTAAGCTGGGATATGGGCGTTCCACCGGATGGCAGTCTGCCCTTGGACGGTGGATTTCCGACGGTTTTGCACTGGCACACCGACACACCACCTGGTCGCAGTCTTTCGTCGTCTGGTTGCGCGCTCCAGACCATCACAATTGCCCATCCGAAGGCCGATGAGATTGAAAATGCGCTTACTGGTCAGATGACAGACCCGCGCGTGCGATTTGTCGTCGCACCAGAAATCCAACTCAGCGCGGCGTTCCAAACACCGCGCGGCGTGGTGACATTGTGATCGTGCGCGCGGCGACGTCCGTAGACGCGGCATCGATTGCAGCTATCTGGAACCCGCAGATTTTGGATACGGTGGTGACATTCAATTCGGTGCCCAAATACGATCATCATGTTGCTGATATGATCGCGCAGCGTCCGTGTTTTCTGGTGCTTGAAATCGAAGGAAAACTCGCAGGATTTGCCAGCTATGATCAGTTTCGCGGTGGAATCGGCTATGCCCACACGATGGAACACACCATCATCCTTGCGCCTGAGGCGTCGGGGCGGGGCGCGGGTAGGGCGTTGATGCGGGATTTGATGGATCATGCCCGCGCCGCGGAAGTTCATACACTTTGGGCGGGCGTTAGTGCTGAAAATTCCGCAGGTGTTGCGTTTCACACGGCGCTTGGGTTTAAAGCGGTCGCGGTGCTTCCGGAAGTGGGTCGAAAGTTTGATCGCTGGATGGATCTGGTGTTGATGCAAAAACGGCTCTGACATCCAGTGCACAATTGGTTAGAGTCACCCCATGTCAATTTGGACCCGAATAACCGCTGCGCTGTCTGCGCTGACCGCTGGCGAAAGCCTGTCGGACGTTTTTGCGAACCTGCGCACGCCGCCCGAACGCTCAGTTGCGTTTGCGATTGCGGTAATCGCGCTGGGCGCAAAAATGGCAAAGGCGGATGGACAGGTCACCCGCGATGAGGTCGCGGCCTTTCGCGAAGTTTTCACAATTCCAAAAGGTGAGGAAAAGAATGCTGGTCGTCTGTTCAACCTTGCTCGCACTGACGTCGCCGGCTTTGAGGATTATGCCCATAAAATCAAAACGATGTATGGGGATGATCGCACCGCGCCGTTTTTTGACCTGATGGAAGGGTTGTTTCACATTGCCCTTGCAGATGGCCACTATCACCCAAGTGAGGACGCATTTTTGACCCGTGTGGCGCAGATATTTGGGCTGCAAGATGTGCAGTTCAAACGACTGCGCGCTCAGTTCGTCCCTGACGCAGACCGTGATCCATATGATGTGTTGGGTATCAGCCAAAACACGCCTATGGCAGACATGCGCAAGGCGTGGCGGCAATTGGTGCGCGATACACATCCTGACCGGATGCTGGCGCGCGGGGTGCCGCAGGAAGCGGTGAAAATGGCTGAAAAGAGGATGATTGCGATCAACCGCGCGTGGGACGAGATCAAAGAACGTCAAAACGCGTGAAGATTGCCACCTATAATGTTGAATGGTTTTCGAACCTTTTCGACAATGCTGGTCACTTGCTCGACGATGATCGCTGGTCGGGCCGTTGGGATGTGACACGCGCACAGCAGACCGCCGCCTTGGGCGCGGTGTTTGCGGTGTTGGATGCTGATGGTATCATGGTCATCGAAGGGCCAGACAGCCACGCAAAGCGCGACGGCGCAGCTGCGCTTGAAGGGTTCGCCGCACGGTTTGGGATCAGGGCGCGCAAGGCTGTGATTGGCTATGCCAATGATACACAACAGGAAATCCTGTTTTTGTATGACCCGGAAGTGTTGAATGTGCGCCACGATCCACGCGAAGATGGCGCGCCGAGATTTGACGGCGCGATCAAGATGGATCTCGACGTGTATGCGCAAGCCGAGAACGTTCATTGGTCCAAGCCCCCCCTCGAACTTTCCGTGACGCATACGTCTGGCACGAAATTCCGGCTGATCGGCGTGCATGCCAAATCCAAGGCACCCCATGGTGCAAAAACGGACGCCGAGGTCATGCGGATATCAATCGAAAACAGGCGCAAACAATTGGCGCAATGCACCTGGTTGCGCCGGCGAGTCGAGGCACATCTGGAGGTGGGGGACAATTTGATCGTCTTAGGCGACTTTAACGACGGCCCTGGCTTGGATGAATACGAGAAATTATTCGGGCGTTCCGGGGTTGAAATCGTGCTGGGCGAAGGTGACAGTGAGCAGCTGTTTGACCCGCATGCGCTCATGGCGTTGTCCCAGAGAATTGGAGTGGTGCCGGTGACGGCGCGGTTTATAGTTGGCCCTGAAAGGCGATTTTTGTCTGCCCTTTTGGATTACATCATGGTGTCGCAAGGCGTGCGGGCGATGGGCGCCGAGTGGGCGATCATGCACCCGTTTGATGACCCAAAATGCTTTGCTGACAAAGACCTGTGTGCGGCGTTGTTAACAGCGTCGGATCATTTCCCCGTGGTGTTAGAAATACATCTTTGAGTTGAGAATTTAGTCTGCACGCCCTATATTAAATGTATGAAATATCTCATCCTCGCTGCCTGCCTTGTCCTGCCATTGTCTGCATCCGCCCAACAAGAGAACGAGATTGACGAAGGATTTTCGTTGATGGAAGAGGGCGCAAAACTGCTCTTTCGTGGCATCATCGCAGATATGGAGCCCGCCATTGATGACTTTTCTGTGCTTGCAGATGAATTGCAGCCAGCGCTCGACATGCTGGCATCCGAGATGGGACCAGCTTTTCTGGATCTAATCCAAACCCTTGATTCCGTGCGCTACTACGAACCACCCGAGGTACTGCCGAACGGTGATATCATCATTCGCCGCAGCCCTGATGCGCCGCAATACAGACCGCGCAACAATGAAGATGACATCATCGACCTTTAGTCCGCTTTTACACGTCGCGCGCCTTTGACCCGAACGGTGACCTCTGCCCCCATAGACGTTGCGAGAGAGTCCAAACGAGCGCGCGCGACTTCGCCAAACAGCGGCGACGCAGCCTCTTTGAGGATCAGTTCAAGCTGGCCGGATTTAGCAGAATATTTTAACGTTCCTGGCTGTTCATCTGCCTTGATCCACAACATCGCGCCCAATCGCATGGCTTTGCCCAAAACTTCAGCGCTGCGCTGATCAATCGGGTCCAGTAGACCAAACAGCGGTTCAAAACGCGATCCGTCACGTTTATTGGAATAGCGGTGTAGCAACGCAATCCCAAGGAACACCCGTTCAGAATGTTTCAGCCCGCCAAGGTTGGCCCGCGTCGCATTGTCAAAGACGACTTCATGGCGATAATCGGGGTGGGCGCGCCAACTGACATCATGCAGCAGACAGGCGGCGCGGATGATGCGTTTTCTCTGAGCGCTGGCGCGGCCAAACAACGGCATGACAAAATAATACAAAGTGCGCCCGAACCCTGGCAAACGGGCGTCTTTGGCTTCTGCAAATCGGCAGGCTTCGATCAGAGGATCACGTTCGCGAAGCTCAGCGGGCATTTGTTCGTAGAGCATGCCTTCGCGGATGCCGTAGCTGGAAATTGCGATGTCTTTGGGTTTGAACCGCGCCACCACGTCGCGCAGCACATGGATCGCATAGGGCACCAATGACATGCGGCTGTCTGATATATTGCAGCGCGCGCGCAGATCCGAAAGATCGCTTTGTTCGATATATTTTAATGTCTTGGAAACACGTCCTGGTGTCATCCGGTATTCGTGCAGCACCGTCAGTGGATAGCCACGGCGTTCCATATCAATGCGCGCAATCGCGCGCCAAGACCCGCCGACAAGAAACAACCGCTTGCCGGTTTCTTCGCCCATTTTGGTGAATAAATCGTCAACAGTATCCTTGATAAAGGCGCGGCGTTTCTTCTTGCTGGTCATCTCACGCAATTTTAGCGGGCCAAGGCCGGACGTGACGCGCCGCCCAACGCGACCTTCAAGCAGGACGGCCAATTCCATCGACGACCCACCGATGTCGCACACTAAACCGTAGCTGCCTGGCCAGCCTAGCAGTACGCCTTGGGCTGACAATCGCGCTTCCTCCTGACCGTCGATGACCCATATTCGCAGACCTGTCTCGCGCAACACATCGTCGCGAAATTCAGGTCCGTCATCGGCTTCGCGCACGGCGGCGGTCGCCACGGCGGTTAGCGGCCCGATATCAAGCCCCTTAGCCAGCGCGACAAACCGGCGGATCGCGGACAATGCACGTACGCGGCCTTCGGGGTTCAATCGGCCGGTTTCGGCCATACCTGCGCCAAGACCGGCCATGATTTTTTCGTTGTAGAAATATGCGGGACTGCGCGCTGCACCGTCAAAGATCACCAGACGGACCGAGTTTGAACCGATGTCGATGACACCGACCCGCGATAGCGCGCGCGCTTTGGGATCGTCAAAAATAGGCCGCCCAAACGGGCCCCAATCAATCGTCTCGACAGTGTTTTCGCGTTCGTCCATTCTAGTCCCCACTAGCTATTCTCGACCATGGCCAGCGGCCAAAGTCGAGTCACTCAGGCGTCTGCTTATCTTCTGTATGCGTAAGCTGTGGCACGTCGGACGCACCGGCAGATCCGCGCCCTGACAAAGACGGGTTTTCCATGAAAAAGCGATGGCAATTAAACGCAAATTTCCCGTCTTCAACATCTGCCCGTTTGAAACTGCCGTCAGGTCCCATGATCCAGCTTTGTGCCACATCCGCGAGGTTTGCAGCCATGATCTGGCTGACGATCTGGGCTTTTACAGTATTATTGGTGATTTCAACGAGGGTTTCGACCCGGCGGTTCAAATTCCGGCTCATCCAGTCGGCGGATGAAATAAAGACGCGGGACTTTTTCGCAGGCAATCCGTAGCCGTTGCCAAAACACACAACCCGCGAATGTTCCAAAAAACGGCCTACGATGGATTTGACGCGGATGTTTTCGCTTAGGCCCTTGATACCAGGGCGTAACCCGCAAATACCGCGCACACTAAGGCTGATTTTCACCCCTGCTTGTGATGCGGCATAAAGCGCGTCAATCACGTCGGGCTCAACGAGGCTGTTCATTTTAGCCCAGATCGTGGCGGGCTTTCCGGCTGCTGCGTGGTCTGCCTCAGCCGCGATCAAGTCGAGCAATTTTTTCTTTAAAGTCAGCGGCGAAATTGACAGGTTCTCTAGGTTTTCTGGCTGCACGTAGCCCGACAGGTAGTTAAACACTTTGGTGGCATCGCGTCCAAGGGCTGCATCACAAGTGAATAAAGACAGGTCGGTGTAAATGCGGGCGGTGATTGGGTGGTAATTGCCAGTGCCGTAATGGGTGTAGGTGACCAGATCGTCGCCCTCACGCCGCACCACAGTTGAAATTTTTGCGTGTGTTTTCAAGTCCATGAACCCGTACACCACGTGTGCGCCTGCGCGTTCCAGACGGCGTGACTGGCGAATATTGGCCGCTTCATCGAAGCGCGCTTTAAGCTCAACCAGCGCTGTTACGGACTTGCCGTCTTCAGCGGCTTCGCACAGGGCTTCGACGATGGGTGATTGTTTGGACGTGCGATACAGCGTCTGTTTGATCGCCACAACATCGGGGTCACGCGCCGCCTGTTTAAGGAACCGCACAACCATATCAAACGTCTCGTAGGGGTGGTGCAGCAGCATGTCTTTTTGGCGAATAGCCGCGAACATGTCACCGTCGTGGTCTTGCACACGTTCAGGAACCCGCGGCGCGAAGGGCGGCCACAAGA